>Ga0154515_107_pt1 | contig 276008 bp, 232 predicted proteins | sample RifGroE2_FD_115994 | JGI IMG/M metagenome (GOLD analysis project Ga0154515, IMG submission 115994) | Bacteroidetes bacterium GWE2_32_14
AACAAAATAAATCTATCCTAAATTATTAACAAAAAAAAGAAGCTGTCCTTTTGAGACAGCCCCTTTTTATGTTTATTTACGAATCTGAATTTTTTCGGTATAAATTATACCATCCTTATTTAACCTGATTAAATAAATTCCGGTGTTTAAGTGCTGAAGATTAAGTTGATTCGATGATTCATTTAGTATTTGTGAATAGACTTTTGAACCTGACAAGGTATAAATGTCAACAGTACTATTTCCAATGATAGATGAAGGTAAATCAATATTAACCAATCCGTTTGATGGATTTGGATAAATTTTTAACTTTTCGACTTCTAATCCAGTTCCTAAACCCAACAAGGTTTCATAGAAAATCCTTACAATATTTGATTGGTATGGTTTACTATCTTTAAAACCTATAAGATGTATTTTTGAATTAGTTTGTGAAGTAATAGTACATTGAATAACTGAAGTCCCAGCAGTTACATTTTGTATTGATTCGTATTTGCTGTTATTTAAGTAAACCTGAACTGAATCATACGAAGTATTGTATTTTACTTGAGCACTTAACGTATTATTCAAGTGCGTTAGGGCAGATAATTCGGGTAAATAACTTAATTCGGCAAATGATGCTGTCCAAATACCTCGGCCATGTGTAGCAATAACAACTTTATCATCCTGAACAAACATATCGTAAACAGAAACTGCTGGCAAACCATTATCTGAAAAATGCCATGTTTCTCCATTATCGTTTGATTCGAATAAACCAATATCTGTTCCTACCCAAATAGTTGATGGATCATGCGGAAGAACTACTAATGAATGTGTAACTACATCCGGGAATCCATTTGTGCTTTCTGATTTTCCATAAAAACCTGAAATATCTTCCCAAGACTGTCCCATATTTGTAGTTCTTATAACTTTTGGTTGACCCGGAAGGGAGAATAAGATATAAGCAATTGAATCATTGTATGGGTGAGTTGCTATTCCACTTATATATCCGCTTATACCGCTAAATTCATTTACAGCTTTAAAAGACTCACCTCTGTCTTTCGAAATAAATAATTTCCATCCATTTGTAGCAGACATGGCAGCACCTGCCCAAATTATATTTTCGTTTGCAAGTGAAACTTCAATGTTATGTTGACTGGTAACTTCAGTAATGCCTGTTCCTAACCAACCAGCACCGACAGCTTTTTTAACCCATGATGCAGCAAAATTTGTTGATTTGTAAATGCCATCCTTGCCAACAGCATATAGATTTTCAGGAGTGTTTTTATGACTCGATAAACGAGAAATAAATGGTCCATCATCAACTGTAATACCTGTTGATCCAGATGTCCAATTGCTTCCTCCATTTATTGTTCTGTAGAAACTATTGTTATAAACACTACCAATTATTTTGCTAGGATTACCATAATTCCAAACACATTCAAATCCGTCGCCACCAATCTGAAATAGATAGTTTGAGGTTATAGATGCACTCTGACCAGCTTGTGATCTCCATGTTCCATTATCCTGCATTCCTCCAATAAACTCATTTTCTCCTGGTTTTTTCGCAGCACCATAAAATTGAGTAGTTATGTAGTTATTAGGTAATTGATTAAATGTTATGCCACTATTTTTAGATATAGCTAAACCACCATCATTACCATTAATAATTAGAAAGCTATCTCTAGATTGATTTATAGGTACAATTTCCATTGCATGATGATCAGGGTGTAAGCCAGGAATAGCCGTTCTTCCCATTCCAATATTTTGATTATAGGTATTGTTTCCTGAGATTGAGCCATATGCATCAGAAACATTTGTTGTTGTTCCCTTAGTTAGATTAATCGATCCATAATTTATTGAGATATTTGAAATAGGTAAATTGGCATCGTCCCAGCTTGCTCCAGGTAATAGAGTTGGCCAGAAAAAGTACAATTGTTTATAAGCATGTCCACCTATTTTTGCAATATCTGCTGATGCTGTGGTTGCAGAATATGGAACAGCATTTATAAATAGGTATTCGCGACCTTGTGAATCTGGCAAACCAGTTCTATCATATAGATTAAACTTGCCATCCTCATCCTGATCTCGGAAAGATACCATAAGTTGTCTATTATTTTTTGTATCCCAAACTTGAAAGGGAACATCAACGTAGTTTCTATAAATATAACCTGTTACTGGAACTCCAGCACCAATTCCACCTACCGTAAAACGATGTGCTTTTTGAGTAATACCTGGTCCAAATCGAACTTCAACAGAAGACCAATCAGCACTAACAAGATTTGTTGCATTATTTTTATCTCCTGTTTCCATTCCACCACCTAGAAAAGATCCGCCAAAGTTTACAAATGTTAGAAACGATAGAGTATTGTTTTGATCAACACGTGTTACCATAGGTAGACTTATACTATTTGTCCCCGGGTTTCCAAAATCTACCTTCCAAAGATTTACACCTCCAAGAAAAGCAATATTCTCATTGTATGGGTGCGCAACTATAGTATTATCATATGTTCCTTGTCCACCCAAGAAATTCTGGTTTGCATCATTTTTGTCATCAAACCGAACCCAAGTGTTTCCATAATCAACAGATCTATAAATATATGAAGAGGTTTCACTAACATTCGCGCTGAGGTAAATTTTTGCTGTATTTACTGGTGAAATAGCCAATTCAAAGCGATTACCAGATGCAATTCCAGTAGAAGAAACAATCCAATTATCACCGGCATCAGTTGATTTTACAACTCCTATACTATTTTCAGTTGCATACAGCAAGTTAAAATTAGTTGTATCTGCTTTTAAATCTTCGACTCCTAAACTACTCCTATAAACTTTTGTCCATGAATTGCCACCATCAATTGATTTCATAATTCCAGATTCAGTAGCAGCAATAACAATTTCTTCATTATTAGGATCAACAGTAAGTCGATTAACATAATTGAAATTTGCATCGCTTGCAGTTGAAGCTAATTGTGTCCAAGTATCTCCTTTATCTATAGACTTAAAAATACCACTTCCTTTAAGATATGTACCACCAGGGAAGCTCTCGCCTGTTCCTGCATAAATAACTTGTGTGTTGGATGCGGCTATAGCCAATGTATTTGCCGAGAGGTTAGGAAAATTATCAGTTAAGCATGTCCAATTTGCACCACCATCAGTTGTTTTCCATACCCCTCCAGTAGCAGCTCCTGCAAACCATGTTTTATGTGTTACATCATCAGGGTCAATAATCAAACCTCTGGTACGGCCACCAACATTTGCGGGCCCACGCTGTTCCCACACAGGCGATTCTTTTTCATTTGTTTTGCCATGTTTTTTTCTTGCCTGTGCTTTTTCAAACTCATTCATCTTATAATTAAACGGATACTTACTTTCCTCTTGACCAAATGGTGTTGTAATAGCTTTAAAGTATTTCGTAAATTCATTTGGCTTATCAGCTTTTGAATATCCTTTCTTTCTTTTTTCTTTTTTAACTTCATATTGGTATTTCCAATATTCTTCAGGAGTAAAATTTTCTCCTAATTGTATTTTGGTTGATCGACTAAAAATTATAAATATTCCTGCAGCTCCAATAATAAGGAGGAAAATAATTGTGTAGAGTTTTTTCATGATGAAATGTTCAGATTTTAGGGGTTAATAATATTAGATTCAACTTCAATAATTTCATTAGATTGTAATCTGATAATAAAGTATTTTATATTACTGCTGGTTATAGTTTCGGCAATACCAAAAAATTGGGTGAGCAATAGCTCATTAACAGAATGCCATTTAACCAGTGAGTTGCTAAACCCATTTTTATAAATTATTTGTTTAGTAACCGGATCGATCACGATAAATTTAATATTACTGTTTGGGTTTGCAGCATTTGTAATAGTTTCAACTAGTAATAACTGTAAAGAGTTATCTTTATTTGAAAGGATTTGTACAGAATCAGTTTCAGCAAAATTTATTTTTATTACTTCCGATAAATTATTATTCGTAGTTTGAATTGGCTGCGAATTATTTGTTTTGGTCACATTGCATGAAAAATGACCTAATAAAAGAATACTAAAAAGTACTGTCTTGAATTTCATAATTAGATTTTATTTTATATAGACTTAATATACTTCAATAAGCCAATTAATAGGCTGCATATCTATGGTTTGTAATAGTTAAAACAAAAAACAAAACATGCAAATCTATAATTAATTATGAATTAAACAAATTCTTGATTTGTAATAAAATAACCTATTTGGGGTAACAATTTTGTTTATCGATTATCAATAAATTACTTACGTTATTATTAAATGAAAAAATCTATTTTAATTGACTTTTGGATTTTTAAGCAAAATTATTATTTGCAAAATATTACATTTGTAGATTATTTTGAAACATATATTAAATATTAAAAGATAAAATGAGCTTATTAAATAGTTTTTTGACAAAGTTTTTTGGGAATAAATCAGATAGAGATATTCGCGAAATAAATCCCTTTATAGAGTTAATTAAAGCAGAATATGACAGCATAACTCAATTAAGTAACGATCAGTTAAGAGAAAAGGCTACTCAGATTCGTAAGGAAGTTTTGGATTATATTAAACCCGAAAACGATAAAATAGAAGAATTAAAAATCAAAGCAGAGAATGATGAAACTGATGTAGACGAAAAGGAAAAGATTTATCAGGAGATTGACAGGCTTGAGAAAGAGATAGATAAAAAAATTGAAGAGAAACTTAATGAGGTTCTTCCCATTGTTTTTTGTATTGTAAAAGATACTGCACGTAGGTTTAAAGAAAATGATTACATTGAGGTTACTGCTAACGATTTCGACCGTAATCTTGCTGCAGTGCATCAACATGTTGAAATATCAAATAATCGTGCCAAATATTTTAATACCTGGGTTGCTGGTGGTAACGATACCAAGTGGGAAATGGTACATTACGATGTGCAATTAATTGGTGGTGTTGTTTTGCATCAGGGCAAAGTAGCTGAGATGGCTACAGGTGAAGGAAAAACATTGGTAGCAACATTACCTGTATTTTTAAATGCCCTTACTGGTCGTGGCGTGCACGTTGTTACAGTTAACGATTATCTGGCAAAACGTGACTCAGAGTGGATGGGTCCAATATTCCAATTTCATGGTTTATCTGTTGATTGTATTGATAAACATGAACCTAATTCTGATTCACGTAGGAAAGCATATCTGGCAGATATTACTTATGGCACAAATAACGAATTTGGTTTCGATTATTTGCGTGATAATATGACTGGAAATCCAGATGAATTAGTACAGCGAAAACATAATTACGCCATTGTCGATGAGGTTGACTCGGTTTTAATTGATGATGCAAGAACTCCTTTAATTATATCTGGTCCAGTTCCTAAAGGCGAAGACCAACTTTTTGATGAACTAAAACCAAAAGTTGAAATTTTAGTCGAGGCTCAGAGAAAACTAGTTAATCAGTTATTAGCTGATGCCCGAAAAGCTTTAACTGATAAAGATAACGAAAAGGGAGGTTTCCTTTTATTGCAATGTTATAAAGGTTTACCTAAAAATAAAGCACTGATTAAATTGCTTTCAGAAGAAGGAAATAAAAGTCTTATGCTGAAAACGGAAAACTTTTATATGCAGGAGAATAATAAAAACATGCATAAAGTTACCGATGAACTTTTATTTATTATTGACGAGAAGCATAATTCGATTGAAATGACAGATAAAGGTATCGATCTGATAACATCAAAATCGGACGATGCAAATTTCTTTATTTTACCCGATATTGGTTCAGAAGTAGCAGATCTTGAGAAATCAAGTTTAGACGAAAATTCTCGCATTGCTAAAAAAGATAAGTTATTACAAGATTATGCTATTAAATCAGAAAGAGTTCATACTATTAATCAGCTATTAAAAGCATACGCTTTATTTGAGAAAGATGTTGAATATGTTGTGGTTGAAAATAAAGTGAAAATTGTTGATGAACAGACTGGTCGTATAATGGAGGGGAGAAGATATTCTGATGGATTACATCAGGCTATTGAGGCAAAAGAACGAGTTAAAATTGAGGCTGCCACGCAGACTTTTGCGACAATTACTCTTCAGAATTATTTTAGAATGTACAAAAAACTTGCTGGTATGACTGGTACTGCCGAGACTGAAGCAGGTGAACTTTGGGATATCTATAAACTCGATGTAGTTGTAATTCCTACCAACAGGCCAATTACAAGAATTGATTATGAAGATCTTGTATATAAAACAAAACGCGAAAAATACAATGCATCAATTGAAGAAATTGTAAACTTAATCAATAAAGGCAGACCAGTTCTTGTTGGTACAACATCGGTTGAAATATCTGAATTATTAAGCAGAATGCTTAAAATGAAAGGTGTTAAGCACAATGTGTTAAATGCGAAATTACACCAAAAGGAAGCAGATATTGTTGCTGAAGCAGGTAAATCGAAAACAGTTACTATTGCTACCAATATGGCCGGTCGTGGTACCGATATAAAATTATCAAAAGAGGTAAAAGATGCAGGTGGTTTAGCAATTGTTGGTACTGAGCGACACGAATCTCGTCGTGTCGACCGTCAGTTACGTGGTCGTGCCGGACGTCAGGGTGATCCTGGTTCAACCCAGTTTTTTGTTTCGCTCGAAGATGATTTAATGCGACTGTTTGGATCAGATAGAATAGCCAATATAATGGATCGATTAGGTTTAAAGGAGGGTGAGGTTATTCAACATTCTATGATTTCAAAATCAATAGAGCGTGCTCAAAAGAAAGTTGAAGAAAATAACTTTGGTATTCGTAAACGTTTACTCGAGTATGATGATGTTATGAACTCTCAACGTGAAGTTATTTATAAACGTCGTAGACATGCCTTATTTGGTGAACGATTGAGTGTTGAAATAGCCAACATGATGTATGATGTTTGCGATAGCTTTGTAAATGAATACCAGAATAATTCTGACTATGAAGGATTTAAGTTCGAGCTAATTAGAACATTTTCAATTGAACCACCCGTAAATGAAGAAGAGTTTTTAAAAGAAAGTGCAAACGAACTTGTTGAAAAACTATATCGTAATGTACTTGCTACATATAAGCGCAAAGAGGAGGCCATTGCAAAACAGGCTTTTCCTGTAATAAAAGATGTGTTTGAAAAAAGCGGACATACATACGAAAATATTGTTGTACCAATTACTGATGGACAGAGAACGATTCAGATTATTACAAACCTTAAGAAAACAGTTGAAACTGAAGGACGTGAATTAGTAAAATCATATCAAAAGACAGCGATTCTTGCCAATATTGATGAATCGTGGAAAGAACATTTGCGCGAAATGGATGATTTAAAACAATCTGTTCAGAATGCTACATATGAGCAAAAAGATCCTTTATTGATTTATAAGTTCGAATCGTTTGAGCTATTTAAATCAATGATAGATAAAGTTAATAGAAGTGTTGTTTCTACATTAGTGAAGGGACATTTACCAATTCAGGATCCAGATCAGGTTAGAGAAGCTCAACAACGTCGAAAAACAGATTATAGCAAATACCAAACAAGCAGACCAGATGGTTCTGGTGATACACGTGAAACGCAAAGAACACAACCAGTACGTGCCGAAAAGAAAGTAGGACGAAACGATCCATGTCCTTGTGGAAGTGGCAAAAAATACAAAAACTGTCATGGACAAAATGAACAAGCTTAAGTACTGATAAAAAAAGCTAAAATAGCCCAACTTTAGTACAAGTTGGGCTATTTTTATTTATTAGATTTCAGACTTCTCTATAAGATGATTATTGATTAAGAATAATCCTTTTACTTACTTTCTGTTCGTCAAGCCAAACAAGCTGTTTTGTTTCGCAGTTTAGTAACTCTAGTATTATTTTATATTGTATAATTTTTTCTTTCCTTTTTAATTCCTGGGTTGAATTAATAGTCGCACTTACTACAAAATTTGCTCCCATTCTGGCAGCCCATTTGGTAATTGTCTCTATTGTATCTTTATTATTCTCATTTGCTAAATCATTCAATAAAAATTCTTTTTTATTTGCTGACTGAACAAAGCGAACCAAATCACCTTTTATAATTGATTTTTCAATGTCTTTAGTAAATAGCTTACTATCAAATTGTTCAAGACTAAAATTGCTGGTTAATCCCATAATTAAAATTGGACGCATATTTTTATGCACATGCATATATTCGGTTCTCCAACGATCAGAAAGCATCTTCGTTACTAATTTTTCTGCAATAAGCCTTGAATCATCTGCATTCCAATAACCTAAAGCTAAGGATTGGGTAGTTTCTTTAGATTCGGTTTTACTTGTTTGTGAAGATTTGCAACTTGTTAAAGCAATAGTGATAATTACTATGACACAAAGATTAGCTTTGTTCATTAATTTGGTGTATTTAATCAATTTATATCTAGTACTATAAAGGTAGTAAGTCAATATCAATATATTATGATTTAATCTTCTTAATTAAGGTTTCTATTTTTTTATAGGTATTGTCGCTAACAGGAACTAGAGGCAGTCGCAAGTTATTTTCCATTATTCCTAATATTTCAAGCGCAGCTTTTACACCAGAAGGATTTCCTTCAACAAACATATGATCAGTAAATTCAATCAGTTTATAATGAAGTTTTTTAGCATCCTTAAAATTATTTTCAAGAGCTAGTTTTACCATGGTAGAAAACTCATTAGGCATAGCATTGCCAACTACAGAAATAACACCCGAGAAACCAAGCATAATTAAAGGTAGGGCAAGAGCATCTTCGCCAGATATTATAAGAAAATCTTTAGGCTTATCTTTTACAAGGTACATTGCTTGAGAAATATCGCCCGATGCTTCTTTAATTGCAATAATATTTTTAAAATCAATTGCCAATTTAAGTGTTGTTTCTGCTTTCATGTTAACACTTGTTCTGCCAGGTACATTGTATAAAATGATTGGTTTTGAACTAGCTTGTGCTATGGCTTTAAAATGCTCGTAAAGTCCAGCTTGTGATGGTTTGTTGTAATATGGTGTTACTGATAAAATTCCATCAATACCATTTAAATCAGTCTTTTGTATTTTATTAATTACAGCTGTTGTATTGTTCCCTCCAATACCTAGAACTAATGGTATACGTTTATTAACTTTTTTTACAACAAACGACGTTAATTCAATTTTTTCTTCATCAGATTGCGTAACCGATTCACCTGAAGTTCCTAAAATAACTAAATAGTTTACACCATTTCCGACAAGGAACTCAACATGTTTTTCTAATGCTATATAGTCAATAGCTTTATCTTTTTTAAAAGGAGTAACAATTGCTACACCTGTTCCCGTAAAGTTTGCAGGATTCATAATGATATATTTTTATGATTTATTAATTAACATAAGGTAATGCTTAATTTGTTCAATGAGATAAGGAATGGTTTTGTTCTTATCAATGTTGATCATTAAATCAAAATCAACATTATCTTTCTTTTCCATTCCAACTTTAAACGAGGCATTCGAAAGTAAACTTACAAAATCCACAGGAAAGTAATTATTAATACTTAAGTCGAAAAATAAATCAATCTTCTGGTTTATAAACTTGTTAAGCGATGTATTTTTGGGTTTATAATACCAGTTTAAATCATTATTCGAAAAGAAATTAATATTGCTATGAAGCAGAAATTTGTCTGGTATTGTTTTTCCCGGATAATAACCAAGAGCAGTTACTGTAACGTTATTTGATTTTAAAAATGCAGCGAATTCCCTAATCGCATCAAAGGATTTTTCATCAGTGCAACAAAAAAGTATTCCCGCAGTTTTTGCACTGTCGAAATTATAAAATTGAGTTTTTCTTCTGAAATTTTTAAGCCTTGATTTTAAATGATTTCTGCCAAGGGAAATCTTTATTTTTTCAATTCTGCTCACAATATAGAGTGTTAGGTAAATTTTGCTAAAGGTAAAAATTAATCTTTAATCATATTCAAAAAATCATCTTCAGTAATTATAGGAATTTTAAGTTCTTGTACTTTTTCAAGTTTTGATGGCCCAATATTTTCACCTGCTAAAAGAAAATTTGTGTTTTTTGAAATTGACCCCGTATTTTTTCCACCATATTTTTCAATAAGATCTTTAAGTTCCTCGCGCGAGTGATTCTCAAATGTTCCGGATATAACAAATGTCTTACCATTTAACTTATTAAACAAATTGTTATTTTCAAATTGAGCAACCTCTAATTGAATACCTGCGTTTTTAAGCCTTTCTAAAATCTCAAGGTTTTTATCATCTTTAAAATACTCAATAATACTGATAGCAATTCGGTCGCCTATTTCTTGAACACTGGTTAATTGTTCAATACTAGCATTCTTAATATTTTCAATTGATTTGAAATGATTTGCAAGAGTTTTGGCTACTGTTTCTCCAACAAATCTAATTCCCAGACCAAAGAGAACTCTCTGAAAAGGCACTTTTTTTGATTCCTCAATGCTTTCAATTAGATTGGTTGCTGATTTTTCGGCAAATCGATCAACCAAAAGTATCTGTTCTTTAGTTAAATAGTATAAATCGGCACTATTATGAATTAATCCTTTTTCGAAAAGCGCTTCAATAGTTGCTTCGGCTCCACCAATATTCATGGCTTTACGACTAACAAAGTGCTCTATTCGTCCTTTTATTTGCGGTGGGCAACTATAAACGTTTGGACAATAATGCTTTGCTTCACCTTCGTTTCGTTCTAATTTTGATCCACATTCAGGACAATGGGTGATAAACTCAATGGGCATTGTATTTATATCTCTAGTTTTCTGGTCGACTCCTACAATTTTAGGAATTATTTCGCCTCCTTTTTCAACAAAAACAAAATCGTTTTCGTGTATTTCTAGTAGTTTAATCTGATCTGAGTTGTGCAACGAAGCCCTTTTAACTGTAGTGCCAGCAAGCAAAACAGGTTCTAAGTTTGCAACAGGAGTTACTGCACCTGTGCGTCCTACCTGGTAATCAATGCTAAGAAGTTTTGTGCGGGCTTGTTCGGCTTTAAATTTATATGATATTGCCCAACGTGGTGATTTTGCTGTAAAACCTAATTCTTCCTGCTGTAAATAAGAATTTACTTTAATTACAACTCCGTCAATATCAAAAGGCAATTCATTTCGTTTTTTATCCCAAATAGTAATAAAATCAGATATTTCATCAATATTATTACATTTGGTAATATAATAGGGTATTTTAAAACCCCAGGTTTTTGCTGCCATTAAATTCTCATAATGAGAATTATAGGGTAGATTATTACCTAAAACAAAATATAGGAAACAATCCAATGGACGATTTGCAACAATAGATGATTTTTGTTGCTTAAGAGTTCCTGCCGCTGCATTTCTAGGATTTGCAAATAATGGTTCCCCAGCTGCTTCTTTCTCAGCATTCATTTTTTCAAAGCTACTATGTGGTAAGAAAATCTCACCCCGTATTTCAAACTCGCTTGGGTAATTATTTCCACTGAGCTTTAAAGGAATTGATTTAATGGTTTTAACATTATTGGTAACATCATCGCCCTGTGTTCCGTCGCCTCGTGTAACAGCCTGAACAAGAAATCCATTTTTATAGGTAAGTCCAATAGCAACACCATCATATTTAAGTTCACAAACATATTCAATCGTATCATCAGGCAGTGCTTTTCTAACCCTTGTATCAAAATCAATAATTTCTTCAATGGAATAAGTATTACCTAACGACAACATTGGATATTTGTGAATAACTTGTGTAAATTCTTTATTTATGTCGCTACCTACACGCTGTGTTGGAGAGTTAGGGTCATTAAACTCGGGATTATTTTTTTCGAGAGTAATAAGATCATTTAAAAGGATATCATATTCAAAATCTGTTATTTGTGGCTGTGCTAAGACGTAATACTGATAATTGTGATGATGAAGGAGGTTTCTAAGTTGTTCAATCCTTGCTTTTATATTGCTTTTGTCCATTTTATTTCTTGTTTCAAAAACAAAAATACAAATGTTATTTGTATAATAATAAAGTTGTTTGTAATGATTTATTCTTTAAATATACAAAATGCTTACTTTTGCTATATATAAAAATGTTGACACTAAAATGTTATTATAATGAATCAAAATTTAAATCTACCAATCACTTTATTACTTCTTATCTATTTTTCTTTTTCGTGTACCGATGAAGATGCTTTTAAAACCGATTTAGTAGATTTTGAAGATATTACATTAGCAAAGGAATCATATTGGAATGGTTCCGATGAATCAGGTAGTTTTACTAATGGAAACAAAATATTTTTCAATGCTTATTATTCCGATTGGAGCAATTATAGTGGATTTGCTTTGTCGAATATTATTGATGATTTTAATTACAATGAGCACACAAAATTTTCGTCATATCCAAGTGGTGGTGCCAATGAATCAAAAATATATGCAGTTGCACATCAATTTGAAAAAATTGTAATAACATATAAGGATACTATAAAAGGAGAGGAGCCCGTTTATGTTATGCTCGCTAATACTACGTATACAGCTCTTGCAATTAAGTATGGTTATGATTATGCGAAAAAATTTGGCGGATATAGTGGTAATGACCCAGATTGGTTAAAAGTATCAATATATGGATATCCAACATGGGGAGGTGTTACAGGGCCAATTGAGTTTTATCTTGCTGATTTTCGTTCTGATGATAATTCTAAAGATTATATTACAAAATCATGGCATTATGTTAATTTATCTGGTCTTGGAAAGGTAAAAAGACTTGAATTTCAAATTACATCTTCAGATATTGGCACTCCGTTATATTTTTGTTTAGATAATCTAAAAGGTCGGATTCCTAACTGATATTTCTAATATTAAAATAAAACCGTAATTTAACCTGCGTAACGCAACCTTTTAAGTATTTATTCTCATCTTGAAATTGAAAAATTAATAATTCTCTCTATGAAACAAATTCAAAAAAAATCGATTCTTACTTTCTTATTTTTAACTTTTCTATTTGTAACGGTTTCTGTTCAAACCTTTGCCCAAAAAGGACAACAAGATGCAGTATATCTTAAAAATGGAAGTATTATAAATGGAAAAATTATTCAAATTAAAGTTAACGAATCGATAACCATTGTTAATAATTGTGGCGATACCTGGGTTATTCCAGCAGCCGATATTGATCGCATTGATAAAATTGATTTAGCTTTTAAGGAGAAAAAAATTAAAGACACACTTACTATACCTCGTACTTTTAAATATGCAGGTTTTTATTCAACTGTGCATTTAAATTTTCTTAAAGGATCAATGGAAGATACTCCGATTCCAACGCCAAGTATTCTCTTAACTGCTGGATATCAATTTGGTTGGGGATTAAACATTGGTGCAGGTGTAGGAATTGATTTAATGGAGGAATCTTATATGCCCGTGGTTATTGATTTTAGATATGTTTTTCGAGACTCAAAAGTAAGTCCATATATATACTTAAATGGGGGTTATACTTTTGCTCTGCAAGATCCCGATCCGGAGGAAGATTACTTCTATTATGATTATTACTCATCTTATTATCCTTATAATGAGCGTGATATTAAAGCTTATGGAGGGATTGTTATTAATCCGGGCATAGGTTTTAAGTTTAATATTTCTAATAAAAATGCTTTTCTTTTAAACCTGGGGTATAAATTTATACAGGCAGAACAATCTTATACAGACTGGAATGGTCAGGAAATTGATAGAACACTTAAATATCATCGTTTAGTTCTGGGTGTTGCTTTTCAATTCTAAAAGGATAATAAAACAAGAATAAACACTTAGAGATGCTTTAATAGCTTTTCTAAGTGTTTTTGGTTTTTGTTCAATTGTGAATAAATTACTCTTAATTCTTAATAACTTCTAAAAAATAGTAATTTTTTAAAACCTAAAATAAATTAATTTCATCTTCTGAACTAATGGTTAAAATGATAATAAGAATTAATTTTTATTCTTTAATAAAAACCGATTCTTATAAAGAAAATCATTAGTTTTGCACCCGTAATATTTAGTAGTGTATGAAAGAGGAATTTGAAGATGTTTTCCACGAAGAAGAATACGATGAATTGTTGAATCGGTGGGAAGATATGCTCAAAAATAAGAAGAAATATTTTTTTGATGTTTTTGAGTTTGAAAATATTATTGATTATTATATTGATACTGATAAAGCCAATAATGCTTTAAAAGCAATTACTTTGGCTTCCGAACAGCACCCATCATCAATAATTATTCAATTAAAAAAAGCTCAGGTACTTATAGATAAAGGACAATCTAATCAGGCTCTAAAAATAATTGATCAATTAGAAATGATTGAATCATCAAATATTGATATATACTTAATAAAAGGTGCTGCATTAAACGCGTTAAACAGATATTCTGAAGCAGAAAAAGCCTTTGATTTAGCTGTAAGTCTTGCGTTCGAAGAAAAAGTAGATGTTTTGCAAATTGTAGCTAGCTCGTTCGAGCAGATTGGAAAATACCAGGTGTCGCTGAAATACTTGTTGGAAGCATATAAATCGGAACCCGATAATCTCCTGCTATTATTTGATATTGGATATTCATATGAAAAATTAGGTCAAATTAAAAAGAGTATTGGTTATTATTTGAGATATCTGGATAGAGAACCTTTCTCCGAAAATGCATGGTACAATCTTGGAATTCTTTATACTAAAGCAGAAATGTTCGAAAAAGCTGTAGAAGCTTACGAATTTGCTCTTGCAATAAATCCAGAGTTTTCTCTTGCTTATTTCAATTTGGCAAATGCCTATTCGAATAATGAAGATTATCTTAAAGCCATTGATAATTATAAGGAATATTTGAATTACGATGGAGTTAATGTTGAAGTTCTGACATATATTGGTGATTGCTACGAGAGTTTAAAGGATTATGAACAGGCAGATCATTATTATAATGATGCAATAAAAGAAAGTGAGTTTTTTGCTGATGCACATTTTGGAAAAGCAAATATTCAATTTCAACTCGGTAATTATAACGAGTCTTTAGAATTAGTTAAAAATGCGATAAAAATCGATGATTTAAATGCTGAATATCATTTTCTTCTCGGTAGTATTTATACCGAATTAAAAAGCCATGATAAAGCCTGTGATTCATATAAAACGGCATATAATACTGAGCCCACAGAAATCGATTTTGTATTGGCATTAAATGAGTCGTATATTAAGATAAAGGAATATAGTAAAGCAAAAGATGTCCTTATGAATTATCTTAAGGATCATAAAAAAGATGCTGTAATTTATTTTCGATTAGCTGGTTGCTTTCTTTGGCTAAATGATAATGAAAAAGCTCTGGATGCATTCGAAAATGGATTAAGAGTGGATTCTTCTGGTTTCGAGGAAATTAATGTAATATTCCCAGATGCTTTAATTAACGAAGAATATAGAAAACTTGCCGATAGTTATAAAATTAAAGATCTTAATTAAAATATTAATAACATTGAAGAAACGAAAACTCAGTTAGTTTTCGTTTCTTTATTTTTTAAGGTTTGTTATGAGAAAAAGCGTAAAAGAATTTATTATAGTTGTACTTAAAGGAATAGGAATGGGGGCAGCTAATGTTATACCAGGTGTATCTGGAGGAACAATAGCCCTTATTACTGGGATATTTGAAAGAATAATTAATGCATTAAAATCATTTGATGCCACCGCAATTAAATTATTGTTCAAAGGGAAATTTAAAGAACTAATTGAATATATAGATTTCTATTTTTTACTTGCGGTTTTTTCAGGTATGATAATTAGTGTTTTTTCTTTAGCCAGATTATTCGAATATCTATTTGCCAATTATCCAATATTTATATGGTCTTATTTTTTTGGTTTAATACTTGCCTCCGTTTATTATGTTGGTAAAACAGTCGAAAAATGGAGCTTAAGTGTTATAATTACCTTCATTATTGGTACAGCAGTTGCTTTAATTTTATCTTTTCTTAACCCTGCAGTCCAGAATGAATCATTTTTCTATCTAATAATTTGTGGTGTTGTAGCTATTTGTAGCATGATTCTCCCTGGATTATCAGGCTCATTTGTACTTGTACTAATGGGTAACTATGAATTAGTTATGATTCATGCAATCAACGATTTAAATTTAAAGATAATTATTCCAGTTGGTATTGGGGCAATAGGTGGATTAATAGCCTTTTCTCATTTTTTATCCTGGATTTTAAAGAGATATAAAGATCAAACAATATCAATACTTACAGGTTTTATTTTAGGCTCACTAAGCGTTATTTGGCCTTGGAAAAACGAAATTTATCGTACCAACGAGTTAGGTGAGTTTATTTTTAAAAAAGGAGAGAAAATCGTTCAGGGTTATGAAATGTATTTTCCTCAATCTCTAAATAATGGAGTATTATTTGCCGTATTTTTTATAATTATTGGAATTGTTTCTATTATTGCAATTGAGAAATTAGCAAGCAAAAAGAACTAATATTTGAATTTGTGAAAGAATTTGGATTGATTGGAAAAACCCTGGATCACTCGTTTTCACCCGGATATTTTTCGAATAAGTTTAAAGATGAAAAAATAACCGATTGTATTTATAGGCTTTATCCAATTAATAAAATTGATGAATTCCCAAATATTATTAAAAATAACCCAGAAATTAAGGGATTAAATGTCACCATTCCCTATAAACAATCAATAATTCCTTACTTAAATAAACTCGATATTCATACAAAGAATATTGGAGCAGTAAATACAATTAAAATTGAAAAACTCCATGATAAGCTTGTTTTAACCGGATATAATACAGATTTTCTTGGTTTTACCGATAGTATAAAACCAATTATCTGCAATTTTAACTCAAGTGCCTTAATTCTCGGTACAGGTGGCAGCTCTGTTGCTGTTGCCTATGCTCTTAAACTTTTAGGTATCAAATATTCATTTGTTTCACGTAATCCTAAAAGCAATGATATTTTGCAGTATTCCCAACTAAATAAGGAAATAATACAATCACATCAAATAATAATTAATACTACTCCACTAGGAATGTATCCTAATATTTCTGAGCAACCAGAATTACCCTATCATTATTTAACTTCAAATCATTTACTTTTTGATCTTATCTATAACCCCGAAGAAACCAGGTTTTTATATTTGGCTAAAAAAAATGGTGCTCAAACTAAAAATGGATTCGAAATGCTTGGCATACAGGCTGAATATTCATGGGAAATTTGGAATACATGATATTTATATCCAAATTTTTCCCTAACTTATCACTCTATTTTACTGATTCAAAAACTTGTTGTGTAACACATTTTTAAATGATATAATTCATATTGAATTTTCGTGCAAAATCTGCAATTTTGTGTGAGAAAATAAAAAACTTTAAATAATTAATTAAATAACTAATTCACAATGACTTTACTCGATCAAATTAAACAAAACGCCAAGAAAAACAAAAAACGCATTGTTTTACCTGAAGGCACTTCAGAAAGAACAATTAAAGCAGCTGATATCATTTTAAAAGAAGGTATTGCTGATTTAATTCTACTTGGGAATTTACAAGAGATTGCTGAATTAGAAAAGAAATTTGGATTGGATCTTTCTAAAGCTGAAAAAATTGATCCGTTAAACTCACCAAAGAAAAAGCTTTATATCGAGCGTTTGGTTGAATTAAGAAAATCAAAAGGATTAACTCCACAGCAAGCAGAAGATTTGCTGAATCAGGATATTTATTATGGTCCAATGATGATTTTTATGGGTGATGCTGATGGAGAAGTTAGTGGAGCAGAACATACTACAGCAGATACTGTTCGCCCTGCTCTTCAAATTGTAAAAACAGCCCCCGGTATTTCTGTAGTTTCAGGTGCAATGGTTGTAGTTACTAAAAAAACTGAACTTGGACATAACGGAGTATTCATTTTTGCTGATGTGGCAATTACTCCAAATCCTACTGCTCAGCAATTAGCTGAGATAGCCATTTGTAGTGCTGATACTGCAAAAGCAATCGTTGGAATAGAAAAACCTAAAGTAGCAATGTTGTCTTTTTCAACAAAAGGATCTGCTGATCATGAATTTGCAACAAAAGTTATTGAAGCAACAAAAATAGCAAAAGCTACAAGACCAGATCTTGATATAGATGGCGAGCTTCAATCTGATGCTGCTCTTATTGCAAGTGTTGGTCAAAAGAAATCACCTGGTTCAACTGTAGCAGGCTTTGCTAATGTATTGGTATTTCCAGATCTTCAAGCAGGAAACATTGGATATAAACTAGTTGAAAGATTAGGCGATGCCGAAGCTATTGGACCAATTTTACAAGGATTAGGAGCCCCAATCAATGATTTGTCAAGAGGATGTTCAGTAAGCGATATAGTTAATTTAGTTGCAATTACTGCTAATCAAGCTGCCGGAAAATAAGTTGTAAATATTATAAGACCAAATTAAAATGAAAATACTTGTTTTGAATTGTGGAAGTTCTTCCATTAAATACCAGCTATTAAGTATGAATAATTCCGACGAAGCAAAAATACTTGCTAAAGGGATTGTCGAAAGAATTGGTATAAAAAATGGCGAGCTTACACATAAAACAATAGACGAAAAAACATACAGCTTTGTAACAGATATACCTGATCATACTAAAGGAATTGATTTGATTCTGGCAGCTTTATTATCACCAGATCATGGTGTTATTAAAAATGTTGATGAAATAGTTGCTGTTGGGCATCGTGTAGCGCATGGAGGCCAATATTTTGCCGAAAGCGCACTTATTACTAAAGATGTTATAGATAAAATTGAAGAGTGTGTTGAGCTAGCTCCACTTCACAATCCTGCTAATCTAAAAGGTATTCTTGCAATGGAGAAATTGATTCCATCAGTTCCGCAGGTTGCTGTTTTTGATACTTCATTTCACCAAACAATGGAGCCAAAAGTCTTTTTATACGGATTACCTTATGAGTATTATCAGAAGTACAAAGTTCGACGTTATGGATTTCACGGAACCAGTCATAAATATGTGGCGGAGAAAGCCTGCAAGTTAGTTGGCTGGGATTGGAATGAGAAGAAAGTTATTTCCTGCCATTTAGGAAATGGAGCTTCTGTTGCTGCCATAAAAAATGGAAAATCAATTGATACATCTATGGGATTTACGCCTGTAGAAGGATTAATGATGGGTACCCGTGCAGGAGATTTAGATCTTGGTGCTTTGCTTTTTATTGCCGAAAAAGAAGATCTTACAATTAAAGATACAAATGATACCATTAACAAACGTAGTGGTTTAATTGGTGTATCAGGCATTTCATCAGATATGCGAGATATTGAAAAAGCTGCAGCCGAAGGTAATGAAAGAGCAAAAATTGCTTTTGAAATGTTTGCATATCGAGTTAAAAAATATATTGGTGCTTATTCTGCCGCTATGGGAGGAGTAGATCTTATTTTATTTACTGGTGGAATTGGAGAAAATGGATGTGAAATGAGAAGTTTGGTGTGTTCAGATTTAAAATATCTTGGTGTTGATTTTGACATTGAAAAAAATAGAGGAAAAAGAGGGGTTGACCTTGAACTTACAAAACCGACATCAAAAACTAAAGTAATGGTTGTTACCACGAACGAAGAGTTGGTTATAGCCAGGGATACGCAGCGCATTGTTGGTAATATTTAATAGAAAAAAGCGATTTTTTAAATCGCTTTTTTCTATGTACAATTTATCATATCTTCGCAAAAAATGATATTTAATTAAATTTTAAATACTTAATACATGGTTTTAAAATCATTAAATGATATTATCGAGCTGGCAAAAGTAAAAGAAAAAAGACATTTAGCTGTTGCTGCTGCCGCAGATAGACCTGTTTTGGAAGCTGTTAAAAATGCATACGAAGCTGGAATAGTAATTCCTATTTTAGTTGGAAACAGAGCTGAAATTGAAAAAATAAGTAAGGAAATAAATTTTGATCTTACAAAAATTGAGATATTTGAGGAAGATGATCCTGCAAAAGCATCTATTTTAGCTGTATCGCTTATTAAAGAAGGTAAAGCAGAAATTCTAATGAAAGGTTTAGTAAGTACTGCTCCATTATTAAAAGCTGTACTTGATAAAGAAAATGGATTACGTAAAGGTGCTACATTAAGTCATTTTGCACTTATTGAATCTCCCTATTATCATAAGCTTATTGGAGTAACTGATGCTGCTATGAATATAGCTCCTGAGTTTAACGAAAAAGTTGACATAGTCAATAATGCAGTTGAAGTATTTCATCGGCTAGGAAACAAAAATCCAAAAGTTGCAATTATTGGGCCTTTAGAAATTGTAAATCCTAAAATTGAATCAACTAGCCATGCAGCAATGTTGACTGTAATGAATAGTAGAGGACAAATTAAGGGATGTACTATTGATGGTCCATTTGCTATTGATAACGCCGTTTCAAAAGAAGCTGCTGAACATAAAGGTATTCATAGCGATGTTGCTGGTGATGCAGATATTTTAGTTACTCCTGAATTAAATAGTGGTAATGTATTGTATAAAACACTTATGTTTTTAGGTGGATGCACATCGGCCGCAGTTATTATGGGAGCAAAAGTACCAATTGTGTTAACATCAAGAGCAGATACTGATAAAAGCAAGATGATGTCGATTGCACTTGCTGCTGCAATGTAGAATTTTATTAAAACAATCAATATAAATTATGGAAGAATCAAGAATTTTGGCGATTAACCCGGGGTCAACATCTACAAAAATAGCTGTTTACCAAGGTTCAAAATCAATATTTTTAAAAAACATTAAACATTCAGCTGAAGATTTAAAGCCTTTTAAAAAAATAGCTGATCAGTTTCATTTTAGAAAAGAGATTATTATTAAAGAATTACAGGATGCTGATATTTGTATTAGTGCTATTACAGCTATTGTTGGTAGAGGTGGTTTAGTAAAACCAATTGAATCTGGTGTGTATGAAGTAAATGATCAACTGATTGCCGATTTACATGAAAGTAAACTAGGCGAACATGCAAGTAATCTGGGTGGACTTATTGCACACGATATGATCAAATCTATTCAAGGAGCTAGGGCATTTATTGCTGATCCTGTTGTGGTTGACGAAATGGAAGATGTAGCTCGTATTACTGGTCATCCTAAATTTGTGCGTCACTCAATTTTTCATGCATTAAATCAAAAGGCCACCGCACGTAAACATGCAAAAGCAGTTGATAAACCTTATGAAGAACTAAATCTTATTGTTACACATTTAGGTGGAGGTATTTCTGTTGGTGCGCATCGAAAGGGAAGAATTATTGATGTTAATAATGCTCTTGATGGTGATGGCCCATTTTCACCAGAAAGAACTGGTACATTGCCTTGCGGTCAAGTTGCTGCTCTCTGCTTTAGTGGCGAGTATACTCATGAGCAGGTTAAGAAAATGATAAAGGGAGAAGGTGGTTTTGTAGCTTATTTGGGGACAAATGATGCCTATGAAGTTGAACAGCGTGTTAAAGCTGGAGATAAAGAAGCAATAAAGATACATAATGCAATTGGATATCAATTAGGACGCGAAATAGGATCATTGAGTGCTGTTCTTAAAGGGGAAGTAGATGCAATTATTCTTACCGGGGGTATGGCATACGATCAAATTCTTGTTGATTATATTAAACAGATGGTTTCGTTTATTGCACCAGTATTTGTTTATCCGGGCGAAGATGAAATGGAAGCTCTGGCAATGAATGGATATATGGTTTTAAAAGGTGAAACAAACCCTAAAATCTATAAATAAAAAGAAAAATACAAAGATTAGAAGCAGGCTAAAGGCCTGCTTTTTTTATGGTGTTGTTGAATTCACGGGTATAATTTTGCCGTTAAAAAATTTGTGAGCATTAACAGCAAATTCATAAATAAAATTTGCCATATCAAATGGCTTGACTGAAGCTTTGTAGTCTGGAAAAGCTTTTTGAAGCATTTCTGTATCAACTGAGCCTAAAGCCAGACAATTAACTTTTATTCCATCATCTTTTAATTCTTCAGCTAAACATTCAGTAAGGTTTGCAAGAGCAGCCTTACTTGCACTATAATACGATAATCCTGAAAATTTTGCACTTCCCTGATATCCACCCATGCTTGAAATGTTTATAACATGTTTTGGATTACCCGATTTTAAGTATGGTATTAGTTCTTTAATTAGAATAGAATGACTTATGAAGTTTATGTCGAAAATCTGCTTAATTTCATTGATCTCAAAGTTTTCAAATGGCTTATTAATTAAAATACCAGCATTATTAATAAGAATATCAACTGATTTAATATGTTTGGTTATTTCAGGAATTAAAACAGTTTTTATATCAGCAATTCTCTCAAGATCAAAAACAATTGTTCTTAACTTATTTCTTAAATCCTGCCTAATACAGGCATTTTTTAATTCTATTAAAAGATTTTCGCTTCGTGCAATAGCAATTACTGTATTATTATCATCTTTAGCAAAGCTACGAGCTAATTCAAAACCAATTCCTTTGCTTGTTCCTGTTATAACAATATTCATTTTTTTATGTTTATTTATTTAATAAGGCGAATTTGAATTATCGAACTATAAAATTATTAGATTTATCCCTAATTTTCTAATTATTTCAAAGCTATGAACTATTTTACTAAAAAGATATTGTTTTTATTACTCCTAATAGTTTTATTACAATTTACTGTTTATGCCCAAAAGAAGGATAGTACAGGAGTACAAAACAAAACAATAAAAAATGGTTTTTCTACACCGTTTATCTATTTAGGCCTATCGGTTGGAGCTTCGGCTTATATTGATTTGAGTTTGATTACAGGAGTCCAGATTACTGAAAGAATAAACCTGGGTTTTGCAGGAAAATATCAATATTATTCTTTAGGTGGCTCGCCTTCAACAGGATTTAGTACCCATATTTATGGCGGGAGTATATATCTACAAACAGCTATAATTAAAGATTTTAGAAATATTATTAAAAAAGTTAAATCTCATAATGGCATATATATTCATGCTGAATATGAATTGCTTAGTTTAAATGAAACATATTTTGAGCTTACTACTTCTGAAAGTAATGTAGATAATAGATTTTGGCTTAACAATATTATTGTTGGTCCGGGCTATATTAATCGTTTTAACCGATCAAGCATATTTGCCATGATTTTATGGAATCTAGATTTTTCTGATAAGAATCCATATGAATACCCGCAATTTAAGGTTGGATTTACCTACGGGTTTTAAATATCTAGAAATTTAGACATTATTGTTAGAAGGTTGTCTGGTCGGATAGGTTTAGAAATATAATCATCGCAACCGGCTTTTATACTCGCTTCCTCATCTTCTTCCATTACGTAAGCAGTTTGAGCAATAATAGGAATTTTAGGATTCGTTTTTTTTATTTCAATTGTAGCTTCAAGACCATTTAAATCTGGCATTTTAATATCCATTAGTACAATATCAACTTTTTCAGAACTGCAAACATTTACAGTTTCTCTTCCTGTTTTAGTCCAAATTATTTGTGCTTTAGTGGGCTTAAGAACTGCTTTTAAAAACAAAAAATTAATTTGTTCATCTTCAGCTATTAATACAACTTTGCTTTCCCAATTTTTTGTCATATCTAGAAAATATGGCCAATGTTAATAATGTAAAATTAATATTGCAAATATATTTAAACTAATGGTAAAAAAATAATCAACATTTAAACAAAAAAACTTCCAAATACTTATTTGGAAGTTATAAATATTAAGGAGTTAGAATTAATTACTTATTCAATACTTCAAACATTTTTTTTCCAATTTCAGCAGGTGAATCAACTACATAAATGCCACAACTTGTCATTATTTTCATTTTTGCTGCTGCAGTATCGTCAGCGCCCCCTATAATAGCTCCGGCATGACCCATTCTGCGACCCTTAGGGGCAGTTTTTCCTGCAATAAAGCCAACAACAGGTTTAGTGCCATGTTCTTTTATCCAATAAGCTGCCTCAGCTTCCATGCTTCCACCAATTTCTCCAATAAGAATAATACCTTTTGTTTCGTTATCCTCCATAAGCAGTTTAATAGCATCCAGGGTTGTAGTACCAATAATTGGGTCCCCACCAATACCAATACAGGTTGATTGACCCAAGCCTGTTTTTGTGATTTGATCAACAGCTTCGTATGTTAATGTGCCTGACCGTGATATAATACCTATAGATCCTTTTTTATGAATAAATCCTGGCATAATTCCAACTTTTGCTTCTCCAGGAGTAATAATACCTGGACAGTTAGGACCAATCATTCGGCATTCTTTATCTTTCAAATATTCTTTTACTTTAACCATATCGGAGGTTGGTATACCCTCTGTAATTGTGACAATAACTTTTATTCCTGCTTCAGCAGCCTCCATTATTGCATCTGCAGCAAATGATGGTGGAACAAATATTACTGAAACATCGGCACCTGTTGTTTTTACAGCATCCTGAACAGTATTGAAAACTGGTTTGCCAAGATGAGTTTGACCTCCTTTTCCAGGGGTTATTCCACCAACAACATTAGTACCATAATCGATCATCTGTTGCGCGTGGAATGTTCCTTCGCTTCCTGTAAATCCCTGAACTATTACCTTAGAATTCTTATTTACTAATACACTCATAGTAGTTTTTTTAATCGATATCAAAAATACATTAATTCTTTTTTATCCCAAATACACTTTTACAAATAAGCGGTTTTTTTATTAAAGTTTTAATTTAATCTTATCAATTCTAATTATGTTGTTATTTTTACATTCTGAACTAATTTACTATGCTAAATCAACTCAATTTATTAAAAGAGAACCTGAAAGGTGATTTATATACAGATTATAAAACCAGAGTTTTATATGCTACCGATGCTTCAGCCTACCGTGAAATTCCATTGGCAGTAGCAAGACCAAGAAATAATGAAGATTTGGTAAAGCTGATTGAGTTTACAAAACAACACAAAGTATCATTAATACCTAGAACTGCAGGAACTTCGCTAGCTGGGCAGGTTGTTGGAAATGGGATTATAATTGATATCTCAAAGTACTTTACAGAGATAATTGAACTCAATGAAAATGAGAGATGGGTACGGGTTCAACCTGGAGTAATTCTGGATGAGTTAAACTTGTTTTTAAAACCTCATGGTTTATTTTTTGGTCCTGAAACATCCACCTCAAACCGTTGTATGATTGGCGGAATGGTTGGTAACAATGCTTGTGGTTCGCATTCAATAATTTATGGAACAACTCGTGACCATACAATATCTACAAAAGTATTGTTAAGTAATGGAGAAGAAGTTGAATTTAGTCCAATTACGAATGAAGAGTTTCTGAATAAATGCAATGGAAATAAACTCGAAAACAAAATTTATCAAAACATAAATCAGATTTTATCAGATAAGGAAAATCAAAAAGAAATCAGGGAGCAATATCCTGACCCATCCATATATAGAAGAAATACAGGTTATGCCATTGATCTATTATTAGAGACAAAGCCTTTTACTAATAATCAAAAGAAATTTAATTTTTCGACATTAATCTGTGGCTCTGAAGGAACATTAGGATTGATTACTGAAATAAAACTAAATCTGGTTGACATTCCTCCAAAGCATATTGCTGTTGTGGCAGTGCATCTTCATACCAAAGAAGAAGCTTTTAAAGCCAATCTTGTAGCATTAAAACACAACCCTGGCGCGGTAGAAATGATGGATGATACAATTCTTAATCTTACAAAAGGTAATCGCGACCAATTAAAAAACAGATATTTCATTTCTGGTGACCCAGGGGCTTTGTTAATCATCGAATTTGCAAGAAATACAATTGAAGAGATAAACGATAGTTGTAGTGCTTTAATTAATGATCTTAAGAAATCTGATTTTGGATATCATTTTCCTATCATTTATAATAACGACACCAAAAAAGTATGGGCCTTGCGTAAAGCCGGATTGGGAGTGCTCTCGAATATGGAAGGTGATGCAAAACCCGTTTCTGTAATAGAAGATACTTCTGTAAATGTTGAGTTATTGCCCGACTATATGGATGATTTTAAATTAATTCTTGACAAGCACAATCTTCAATGTGTTTATCATGCTCACATTGGTTCAGGCGAATTGCACTTAAGGCCAATACTTAACCTTAAAGATTCAAAAGATGTAGCTATGTTCAGAACAATTGGGATGGAAATAGCTCATCTGGTTAAGAAATATAGAGGTTCGCTAAGCGGTGAGCATGGCGATGGAAGAGTTCGTGGTGAGTTTATTCCAATTATTCTAGGAGAGAAAAACTATAGGCTTTTACAAGAGATAAAATTGATTTGGGATCCACATCACATTTTTAATCCCGGCAAAATTACCGATGTACCTTCTATGATTTCTTCATTACGCTATGAGCCAGACAGGATAGAACCTGAAATTGAAACAGTTTTTGACTTCTCGGAAGTTGGTGGAATACTTCGGGCAGCTGAAAAATGCAATGGGAGTGGGGATTGTCGTAAAACAGAGAAGAGTGGGGGAACAATGTGTCCCAGTTATATGGCAACACGCAACGAGAATGATGTTACCCGGGCAAGAGCAAATATTCTTCGTGAGTTTTTAACTCAATCCATCAAAAAGAATCCATTTGATCATCCCGAGATAAAGGAAGTAATGGATTTATGTTTATCGTGTAAGGCATGTAAATCAGAATGTCCATCGAGTGTTGATGTGGCCAAGTTGAAAGCCGAATTTCTACAGCATTATTACGATTCGCATGGTATTCCATTACGAACAAAGCTTATAGCTTATATTACCGAAATAAATAAAATTGCTTCTGTTTGGCCCTGGTTTTATAATGTTTTAATGAGTAATAAACTCATTTCATCACTCATAATGCGAACCATTGGGTTTGCTCCAAAGCGAAGTATGCCTTTGCTTTCAAGTCAAACCATGAATCAATGGATGAATAAGTACATAGCTGAATTGGGTTCTAATAATAAAAATAAGAGCAAAGTATATTTATTTAATGATGAGTTTACCAATTTTAACGATTCGCATATTGGAATTAAAGCAGTTCAATTACTAACACGATTAGGTTATGAAGTTTTAATTCCAAAGCATATTGATAGTGGACGTACTTATTTGTCAAAAGGATTGCTTCGAAGAGCAAAAAGAATAGCATTAAAAAATGTAAGCTATTTAAAAGATGTAATTACCGAAAACTCCCCATTAATAGGTATTGAGCCATCAGCAATTCTAACATTTCGTGATGAATATCCCGATTTGGTTGGCCCTGAATTAAAGCCAACTGCAAAAGCATTGGCCAAAAATGCACTAATGATCGATGAATTTCTAAAAAGAGAGATGGAGAATGGAAATATTACGAAAGACCAATTTACTATTGTTGAGAAGAAAATTAAACTACATGGACATTGTCAACAAAAGGCTGTAGCATCAACTGATCCTACAAAATATATTTTAACATTTCCTGAAAACTATAAGATAGAAGAAATTCCTTCAGGATGTTGCGGAATGGCAGGCTCATTCGGATATGAAAAGGAACATTACGAAGTTTCCATGCAAATAGGAGAGATGGTATTGTTTCCAGCTGTCCGAAATGCTGATTTGGAAACTTTGATTGCTGCTCCCGGAACCAGTTGTAGACATCAGATAAAAGATGGAACCGGACGCACGGCATTTCATCCTGTGGAAGTTTTGTATGAAGCGCTTAAATAAAAAAATGCCAGTGTAAACTGGCATTTAATAGTAGGATTTATTATATATATTAAAAAACATCCTTTATTTTAAACTTATTCCCGTTAAAAATAAATGTGTCACCAGGTTTTTTATCCTTCATTGCCTGGTAAACAGGGACTTGTGTTGAAATAGCATAATAGGATTCATCTTTATAAACGAACTTTCCTAATGCAGTAGCAATAAACATTTTTTGCTTATCGGTTATCACAACTGATCCAAAACCAATTTGCTCAGTTAGTTTAGTTTTATCAACCTTATTAAGGAGTGTAAGTTCGTCATTATACTTTTTTAGAAGTTCGACCTGCATGTCTTTTTTCTTCATCATCTCTTCTTTAAATGGATCGAACATATCATGATCTCCTTCGTACTCATTTGCTGTCTCTAAAATTTCATCAATAGTTGTACGTACGGTAGTAATGCTGTGTTCAAGTGAATCAGCACAGGTTTTAATAATTTCCTTTTTAATTTGTAATTTATCCATATTAAAAGCTTATTCTCAAAAATACAAAATTAATAGATGAAACAATAGTTTTTACATTTTATAAATAGAATTTTTATTAAACCTTGTAGAAAAAGAATTATCAAATCAATTATTCATTAATTTTAGTAAATTAGTCCAGAAATCAATATTAAATTTTATTACCATGAAAAGTTTCAATTATTTCAAAACAATTTTTTTATGCTGTTTCATATTATTGAGTTACTATAGTTATTCTCAAGATAAAAGCGATTGGGAAGGTGGGTTTCCAGATGGTTGTACTTCAATTACTGTTGGCAAATTAGCTTCTGCTGACGGTTCTGTAATGACTTCACATACTGATGATAGTCACAGAACACGCTCTGAGATAGATATTCAATTAGCAAAAGATCATAAAGCAGGCTCGACAACTCCTATGTTTAGGCGTGAAGCCGATAATAGTTTTGCTATGCCATCGTATAAAAATATAAAAATTGGTGAGATTCCTCAGGTTGATCATACCTATAAATTTGTTAATTCAGCTTATCCATGTATGAATGAAAAACAACTAGGAATAGGTGAATCAACTTTTGGTGGTCGTGATGAGCTACAATCTGATGCTGGTTTAATAGACTGCCAGAGACTATGTCAATTAATGGTTGAGCGATCTGCAACAGCTCGTGATGCAATTAAAGTAGCTGATGAGCTTACAAAGAAATATGGATGGAATGATTATGGCGAATGCCTTACAATTGCAGATAAAAAAGAAGTTTGGCATTTTGAAATAGTTGGTCCAGGTAAAGGTAAAGTTGGTGCTGTATGGGTAGCTCAAAGAGTACCCGATGATCATATTTCGGTTAATGCAAATGCAAGTACTATTAAGGAAATTGATTTGAATAACCCAGATTATTTCATGGCTTCTGAAAATATTTATTCTGTTGCTAAAGAAAATGGATGGTGGAACGAGGATGAAACCTTTCGGTTTTGTTATGCATATGCTCCTGAAAGTCGTAAGGCAATTGGCTCACGAAGAAGAGAATGGAGAATCTTTGATTTGTTGGCTCCATCGTTAAAATTGGATCCAAACGATGAGAATTATCCATTTTCTGTTAAACCCGATAAAAAAGTAACTCTCGATGATATGGTAATGGCTTTTAAAGATTATTACGAAGGTACTCCTTACGATATGGCACGAAATATAAAATCTACAGATGCTGAAGGTAAAACGATTATTTCTCCACTGGCAAATCCTTTTATGCCATATGATCAGCTTGATATTTCAAATGTAAGCGGTGGTTGGTATGATGTTGACCCTAAAACTGGAAAAATTAGTTTCTTAGGCGAACGTACAATTGCACGTTGGTATACAATGTATGCAACTATTATTCAGTGCCGCGATTGGTTACCAGATGAAATTGGTGGTGTTGTATGGTTAGCTATGGATAATGTGGCTTCTTCTATTTATATCCCCGTTTATTGCAGTGTAACTGATTTGCCAAAACCATACAAAACTCCTGGCAGACCAAAAGGTTATACAACAGAATCAGCATGGTGGGCATTTAATAGATTAGGAACGATAACAGCTCAGCGATGGGGCGATATGCGGCATGATGTGGATGCAGTATGGGTTCCATGGCAAAACGAACTGTTCACAAATCAACAATTGATAGAAGAGCAGGCAATGAAATTATATAATCCTAAAAAACCTGAAAAAACAGTCGAATTTGTAACAAAATATACCAATGATTGGGGTAATAAAGTAGTCACAAAAGCATGGGAGCTAGGCGATTTTCTGTGGACAAAGTACGACGAAAAATTTTAATAACCAGTGAGTTGTGATTAGTGAATAGTGATTAGAATTTTTTCACTATTTACAGATTACCATTCACCAATCACCAAAAATATGAATAAAAGAGGTTTTGCAAGCGATAACAACTCAGGAGTTCATCCTGAAATAATAAATGCAATAGTTAATGCAAATATGGGGCATACTATTGCTTATGGTGATGATATTTATACTCAACGAGCAAAGGCAAAGTTTTATGAGTATTTTGGCAATGATATTGATATCTATTTTGTATTTATTGGAACTGCTGCTAATGTACTGGGATTAAATGCTGCAACCCGATCATGGAACTCAATTATTTGTGCCGAAACAGCCCATATAAACGAGGACGAATGTGGCGCACCCGAAAAATTTAATGGATTTAAGCTTCTGCCGGTTGAAACTCATGATGGGAAACTTACAGTAGAATCTATTCAAAAACACATGAAGGGTTTCGATTTTGAGCATCACTCGCAACCTAAGGTTATTTCTATAACTCAAGCCACCGAGTTAGGTACAGTTTATGCTGTTGATGAAATTAAGATACTTGCTGATTTTGCACATACCAACAATATGTACCTGCATATGGATGGAGCAAGAATTGCAAATGCAGCAGTAACTTTGAATAAAAGCTTTAAAGAATTTACAAAGGATGCAGGAGTTGATATTCTCTCATTTGGTGGTACAAAAAACGGAATGATGTATGGCGAAGCTATACTTTTCTTAAATAAACAACTTGGGCAGGAGTTTAAATATGTTCGTAAACAAGGAATGCAATTAGCATCTAAAATGCGTTTTATTTCGGCTCAGTTCGAACGATACCTATCAGATAACCTCTGGCACAAAAATGCCCAGCATTCGAATAAAATGGCTCAGTTGCTCGCATCTAAAATAGAAGAGATTCCTCAAATAAAAATAACACAAAAGGTTGAAGCAAATGGTGTTTTTGCTATTGTGCCAGCTGAGATAGTGCCTGAACTTCAAAAGGAATATTTCTTTTACGAATGGGACGAAGCTCGTTCAGAAGTTAGATGGATGGCGTCATTCGATACAACTGAAGAAGATATCCTGAATTTTGTTGAATTAATTAAAAAACTACTTTCACAATAGATATTCTTTATTCCTTTTCTGGAACTTGGTTTTTGGAAAAGGAATTTTTTATGGTTTAATTTAAGACTCTTGAACTTTTCTATACCATCTGTTTAGAATAAATTTGTTCAATTAGATTTTGGTATTTATTTGTAATGAATTTCCTTTTTAATTTTAATGTTGGTGATAATTCTCCGGTATTGGGAGACCATTCATCTGCAACAAGCCTGAATTTTAAAACATGTTCAGCTTTAGCACTTTTCTTGTTTAAGGTCATAATATCCTCCTGAATTAAAGAATAAACTTCGGGCATTTCTATAAGATCAGCATTTGAATTATACTTAACATTATTTTTATCACACCAACTCTTTATAAATCCAAAATCAGGAGATATTAGGGCGCTGGCAAATTTCTCGTGTTCACCAATAACCATAACTTGCTCAATATACAAGGACTCTTTTAACTTATTCTCAATTACTTGTGGAGCAATAAATTTCCCTGATGATAATTTAAAAATTTCTTTCTTACGATCTGTAACAACAAGAAACTTATTTTCGTCCAGATAACCTATATCTCCAGTATGAAACCAACCATCTGCATCAAAAACCTGTTCTGTTAGTTCCGGATTTTTGTAATATCCAAGCATTACATTGTGACCCTTACATAGTATTTCTCCATCATCGTTAATCTTAATCTCAACACCATCAATTAATGCTCCTACAGTACCCAATTTTAAATCCGGTTTTGTTTGTCTGTTTATAGTTATTATTGGAGATGTTTCGGTTAGGCCATACATGTTAATTACTTTAATACCAGCAGCCCAGAATATCCTTTCGAGTCTTGGTTGCAAAGCAGCTCCGCCACAACCTATAAGCCTTAATTTTCCACCTAATGCCTCACGCCATTTCGAAAAGATCAATTTGTCAGCAATTTTCAATTTTTGCTCATACCACCAGCCACAATCACCTTTCACTTTATATTGCAAGCCTAAAGAAACAGCCCAAAAGAAAATCATCTTTTTAAATCCTGTTAGTTTATTTCCTTTAGCAATAATACTATCAAAAACTTTTTCGAGCACACGAGGTACAGCTTCAAATCCGGTGGGTTCAATTTCTTTCATATTTGCTGCTAAAGTTCCCATGCTTTCAGCATAATATAAACTACAGCCACTATATTGTGTTTGATAGTTGCCCATTCTTCCACCAACGTGACATAGCGGTAGTATGCTCATGAATCTGTCATTAACAGTTAGTTTAAAAACATCGGCTGCTGCAAGAGAATTCTGAACCATATTTTTATGAGAAAGCATAACGCCTTTAGATGTTCCTGTTGTTCCAGATGTGTATATTAGGGTTGCAAAATCATCTTCATGAATACTTTTCTTCAGTTTTTCGACCTCTTCTTTAAAATAAACTGCACTTTCTTTTCCAAGAGCTATAATCTCATTCAAATTTTTAACCTGATCAATTAAATCAAACGAATAAATTAATTCCAATTTATTCGATTTTTTTGCCGCTGGTATAACTTTATTGTATAAAGCTTTATCTGAAATAAAAATCAGTTTTGCATCTGAATGCTCGAAAATAAATTCATATTCATCGGAGCTTAATGAAGCAAAAACCGGAACATGAACAACACCAATCACGGCCATTCCCATATCAACAAAGTTCCATTCAGGGCGATTGTTTGTAATGGTTATTATCTTGTCTCCTTTTTGAAAGCCCAGAGATAACAACCCATAGCTTATTTGGTGAGAAATGCTGATATAATCATTTGTGCTGTATTTTGCCCATTTCCCATTTTGTTTTACTCCAAAAACATCGTCCTTGTTTAAAAATAGTTGTTTGTATCTATCTAGTAAATCGAACGTTCTGGTTATCCTCATGATGAAATTTAAAATGTTTGAATATTAAAAAACAATCTGCAAGTTAAAAAAAATCCTTATCTATTTTGCTAACTATGATTGATAATTACTAAAAATTGATACTTGTAATTATACAACTAGATCCTATTTTTTAAGAGATAAAAAGCTAATCCTGAAATAATTATTCCAGTTAGTAAATAAAAAATCTCTATAGGAGTAGGCCCGGGTGGAACTTGTTTTAAAATAAGTATTTCAACAAGGATAAATCCTGTTAGTAAAAATCCTGATACTATTGAATAGCGAAGGGCATTCTTTTTACCTAAAGTTATATTTATGGTCGCCATGGCAGTACTTCCACCAACAAATACAATTAATAAAATTGCAGGTATGTTAAATGATTTAAATGGAGTTCCATCAAGCCATTCGATTGGAAATTTATCTAGTTCCACAAGTATGGCTATTCCACCACCAATAGCTGTTAAAGCAACAAAGCCAGTTAGTATTCCTAAGAAAACAGATAGCATTTTCTTCATCTTTATAGCAAGTTTTGGGTATAAAAGTTTAAAAACTATTTTATACGAAAATAACAAAAAATAGGAAATGAATTGAAAGTTCTCAATATCTATGTATTAAAGCTAACGTGCGAATATCAATAAAAAATAACCAAGGTAATAATCTTTGTAAGTGGCTTATCTTTTCTTCTTGGTCTTGATTGAAGTTCTGGAATAAGCTGAAATTCCAAAAAGCTGATCTATTAACTCCGATTTGCCTGCTTTTTTAAATTCATTCACAATTTCTTTCTTAAACTCCTGTTTATACCAGAAAAAGAATTTGCGTTGCGATAATTTTTCGTCTTTTGTTTTTGCAACAGGTACTTTTTTCATTGTATATGGATTGATACCAGAATAATACATAACTGTTGCCAGAGTCATAGGTGTAGGAGTGAAATCCTGAACTTGCTCAAGTTTAAAATCAAGTTTTTTGGTTTCTATTGCTAATTGTGCCATATCCATATCAGTACAACCAGGATGACTAGAAATAAAATAGGGTATAAGTTGCTGATTAAGACCAAGCTTTTTATTAATTTTTTCAAATAGCTGCATAAACTCGCTAAATTGTTTAAAATCGGGTTTGCGCATTACTTTCAGAACATCAGAAGAGGTATGTTCTGGCGCCACTTTTAATCGTCCAGAAATATGATTTCTTATTAACTCATCGGCATATATCTGGTAAGTACTTTCGTTCATTTTATGAAGAAACAGATCATAACGTATACCACTTCCAATAAATGATTTTTTTACTTTAGGATGTTGGTTGGCTTTTCGGTAAATTCCAGTTAATTGTTCAGGATTAGTATTTAAATTATTGCAGATTGACGGAAAAATGCATGATGGACGTTTACATTTTTTGCATATTTCCAGATCAATACCTTTCATTTGATACATGTTAGCCGATGGACCTCCTAAATCGGAAATATAGCCTTTAAAATCATGCATTTGAGTAAGATTGTCAACTTCTTTAAGAATAGATTTTTCCGATCGGCTACTAATAAATTTGCCCTGGTGTGCCGATATAGTACAAAATGAACATCCACCAAAACAGCCACGGTGAAGAGTTATTGAGTGCCTTATCATTTCATAGGCAGGAATGGTATCTTTTTTATTGTATTTTGGATGTGGCAAACGGGTAAATGGCAAATCGTAAATTGCATCCATTTCTTTCTCAGATAATGGCGAATGCGAAGGATTTACAATTACTACTTTTTCGCCTGTTTGCTGAATTAACCGAACATTACTTTCGTACTTATTTGATTCTTCTTCTATTTCCTTAAAATTTAATGCATATTTGGTTTTGTCTTGTAGGCAATCGTTAAATGAATTGAGTTCCTTATCGATAAATTTTTGTACTGTAGGAATATTACTTTTGTCAGTAAAAAAGGCTGTTTGACGAATATTTCTTAAGGAACTTAAAGGAATTCCCTTTTCCAACAGAGTTACAATTTCTTTTAAGGTTTTTTCGGCCATGCCAAATACCAATATATCTGCTTTACTATCAATCAAAATTGATGGCTTAAGTTGATCCGACCAGTAATCGTAATGTGCAAGTCTTCGAAGAGAGGCTTCAACTCCACCTAGAATAATTGGTACATCAGGAAATAGATTTTTAAGAATATTGCTATAAACTACTGTAGCATAGTCGGGTCTATATCCCGCTTTTCCACCTGGAGTGAAAGCATCATCGGATCTAAGTCTTTTATTAGCTGTGTAATGATTTACCATGGAATCCATGTTTCCTGAACTTACACCAAAAAATAATCTTGGTTTTCCTAGTTTTTTAAAATCTCGCAAGTCATCACGCCAATTAGGTTGCGGAATAATTGCCACTTTTAAATTCATTGATTCTAATAAGCGACCAATTACTGCTATTCCAAATGAGGGGTGATCAACGTATGCATCACCACTGATTAAGATTACATCAAGCTCATCCCAACCTCTTGCCAGAACTTCTTTTCTGGTTGTAGGTAACCAATTTTCAAGGTTATATGAAATTCTGTTTTCTTGCATATTTTTATTACGGTATAAAAATACTTCAATTATACTATGTAAAATAGTAACCCAAATTATTTATTCAATTTTATTTAAGTAAATGAAAACAAATTTTTGTATTAAAGAAAATTTTACTAATTTCATCAAACAAAAAAATAGTTATTAATAAGAATAATGAAAATCTTAAACAGAGTTATATTCATCGGTTTACTTATTGTAATTTTTAGCCAAAATGCCTTAGCTCAGAATGAGAAATTTAAGGCACTTTTTATGTATAATTTTACAAAGTACCTTGAATGGCCTGAAAGTGAAAGACAAGGCAATTTTGTTATAGTTGTTCTTGGCGAAACATCATTAGCCGATGAGTTAAAAATTATCGCAGAAAAGAAAAAAGTTGGTTTTCAGACTATTGTAATACATAAGATTTCATCGCTAGATCAACTTCCAAAATGTCATATTATTTATATCCCTGATTCAAAGACCAGCCTTATTAATGAGATTAAAAATAAATTGGCTTCATCTAGTACTGTGATTATTGCAGATAATCCCGGAGCAATTGCCAAGGGTGCCGGTATAAATTATGTTGTTAGTAGTGGAAAACAGCTATTTGAAATAAGCAAAACCAATCTCGAACAACATAGTATTAAGGTAGGTGCTGATTTACTAGCGCTTGGAATTCAAAAATAATTCCTTTTTAGTGAAAATAATCATTTGCCATTTTAATAAACCTGAATAAATGAAAATCATTTATTCAGAAATCATATTAAAACTATTTTTCGTAAAACTTATAGTATAAAAACATTGAAATGGTTAGTTAAAATTATACTACTGTTCTATTCTTCTGTAGCTTTTTCGCAACAAAGAAATGCAGAGGTCATTAATTATGAGACTAATATCATAATAAGGAATGGCATATTAAATAAAAACGAACTTATCGAAATCAAAATAAATAATCGAGCAGGTGAAAGGTTTACAAAAGTTACTATCCCATATTCAAAGTTAGTTAAGATTTCAAATATTGAAGGACAGATAAAGAGTAAAAATGGTAAGATTATTAGAAAACTAAGCAAAAGCGAAATAAAAGATAGAAATGCCATATCAGACTATTCATTTTACGAAGATAATTATATCAAAGAATTTATTTTAAAACATAATGAATACCCCTATTATATTGAATATTCTTATGATGTTCAACAAAAAGAATTTCTATACATTGATTATTGGATACCTGTTATTGATGCTAAGGTTCCAACAATTATGGCAAAACTTACGATTCAAACACCTAATAATTATCCGATTAAATTTTATAACCAGTTTGTTGATAATATAAAGATTGATTCTACTTCATCAGAGATCAAGTATACTTGGAATACATTTTATTTGAACTTTATTAAAGATGAAAATTTTTCACCTTCATTTGTCAATCTTGTTCCAAAAGTTCTTATTGTGCCTAATGAATTTAAATTTGATTTACCAGGATCTTTTAAAAATTGGCAAACATATGGTAGTTGGCAGTACAATTTAAATCTTGAACTTAATGAATTGCCTGAAAATGAAAAAATAAAAATAAATTCAATCATTAAAGGAACTAGGGATAAAAGGGATTTAATTAGAGAATTATATCATTATTTACAAGATAATACGCGATATATAAATATTACAATTGAAACAGGGGGATTAAAACCTTATCCTGCAAAATATGTTGCAGATAATAAATATGGTGATTGCAAAGCATTAACAAATTATTTAAAATCTATACTTGAATATGCAGGAATCTCATCATCCTATGTAAAAGTCCAGGCTGGTAATCCAATTATACCAATAATAAAAGATTTTCCTTCCCAACAATTTAATCATGTGATTTTATGTGTTCCATTTGAAAATGATACAATCTGGTTAGATTGCACAAGTGATGGTCCATTTAATTATCTTGGAACTTTTACCCAAAACAGGGAGGTATTTGTGATAGAAAAAGATCATAGTTATTTTACGAATACTCCTAAATTGTCAATAGATGATATTTGTGAAAAAAGAAAAATTGTTTTATCGAAAGGAGTTCAAGAAGGTGAAATTATTGCAGATTTTTATAATGATCTAAAAGGGGAGAAATTCGAAAGCTTATCATATATAATTAATGCATTTAATGAAGTAGATCAAAAACAAATAATTCTTAAAAGTTTTGGTGAAAAGAAATTTGAAATAGTAAATTTTAAGATTGAAAAACCTCCAAGGGATTCTTTTAATATAAAATTTTCCTTAAAAGCGAAATCAGATATAATTTATGAAAAATATGGGGATGAACTAATTTTAAGGCCAATTCCATTTGAAATTTTTTCATGTGAAGATCCAAAATCAAGGGACCTTCCTGTACAAATTGATTATCCAATTTATAAAATTGATACAATTGAATACTTTATACCAAAGGGATTTGAGATTTTTAGACTTTTTGATTCTAAATCTATCAATAGTAATTTCGGAAGTTATTTTATTGAATTGAAACCAACAAATGATAAAATCATGGTTATTAAGAAATTTGTACTCAATTCAGGCTATTATAAGATTGAAGAATACAATAAATTCTATGATTTTATAAAAAATATTAAAGATATTGAATCAAATAATAATATAGTATTAATTAAAAAATAAGTATGAATAAGACTATTTTTTTCTTTATAGCTTTGCAGTTTTGCAGCATAATAACTCAATCTCAGGATTTTTCAAAAGAATTTGGAAAAGTTGGAAGGGATGAGATTGAATTAAAACAATATGAGAAAGATAAATCTGCAGTTGCAGTTGTGTTATTTGACATTGGGATGTCATATTTTTATCAAAATGAAGGATCTTTTGAAATATCTTATGATAGGAAAACAAGAATAAAAATATTATCTGAAGCAGGTATTAAATGGGCTGAAATTGAAATACTATTTTATCAAGAAGGTGGAATATATGAGAAAATATCTAATATTGAAGCCTATACTTATAATTTTGAAGATGGATTACTTCAAAAGACCAAATTTGATCCTCAAAATTGTCATGTAGAAAAGATAAATGAATATTGGTCAGTTAAAAAATTTGCACTTCCAAATGTGAAAGCTGGTTCAATAATTGAATTTAAATATGAATTAATTTCACAGTATATTTTTAATTTAAGGGATTGGGAGTTTCAATGGAAAATACCAGTTGTTTATAGTGAGTATGAAGTTAAAATGATTCCCTTTTATGAGTATAGATACATTTTACAAGGAAAAAATAGTTTTGATTCTCAAGTTTCATATGTGAGCAATGGATTGCCAAGTACTTTTGGATCAATAAAATATCAGGATATGGTTCATAAATTTGCTATGAATAATCTAAGTGCTTTTAATGATGAAGAATTTATTTCATCAATAAATGATTATATTGTTAAAATAGATTTTCAATTATCAAAAATTAATTATCCATCTGGTGGGGTTAAGAAAATTCTAACCACCTGGCCAGAATTAATTAATGAACTTTTAAAAGATAATCAATTTGGAAAGTATATATCAAAAAGTGAAAAGCTTGCTTCCAAAATTATTAATGTCGATGACCAATTGAAAAGGACTTCAAAAGAAAAATTTGATTATGTATTAAGTTTTGTAAAAGCTAATTATAACTGGAATAAACGAAATAGTAAGTATTCGTCAAAATCACCTAGTGATTTTCACAAGGAAAAATATGGAAATAGTGCTGATATTAATTTATTTACCATAGGACTTTTAAAATCAATTGATATAGAAGCTTATCCGGTTATTATTAGTACTAGAGAAAATGGTAAAATAAAGGCTGATTATCCATATAGTCATTTTTTTAATTATGTACTGATTTTAGCAAATATTGATGGGCAAGTTATTCTTACTGATGCAACTGAGATCTTATTACCAAATGCGAGGATTCCTGTAAGATGCATTAATGATAAAGGACTAATAATAAAAGACGATGAACCAGAATGGATAAATCTTCAGTCTAATTTTTCTTCAGAAATACAAAAGGATTTTGCAATATACCCAGATAAACAAACTAGCAAAGTTGATATAGAGATTCTTGCTAATGAGTATGATGCACTTAATTATAGGAATGGTTATGGAGAAAACCATGAAAAGATTAAAGAGGCTTATCAAAAAGATGGAATAGAAATAATTGATACCTCTTTGATAATTGACAACTATCAAGACATTGACGATTTATACAAACTTAAATTTAAATTAAAATATCCTTCTGAAATAATAAATGATAAATATTACATTTTGCCTTTTTTAAATGAAATAATCTCTAAAAATCCATTAATCCAGGAGAAAAGAACTTATCCAATTGATTTTGTATATCCTCAAAAACGAATTTATAATACTATTATTGAGATTCCTGAGGGCTACAAGGCTTATTACCTGCCAAAACCACAGAAAATTTCAAATGACCTCTTTGAACTTATTTATAAAAGTACCCAAGAGGATAATCAAATAAAAATCATTTTCTATTATTATTTTAAAAAACCAATATATAAAGAAACTGATTATTCCTCAATAAAATTTTATTTTAACGAAATAGTTAAAAAAGGTTATGAGAAGGTAGTGCTTTCAAAAATTTAAATAAAAAATTGTTTTAAATTAATTTTTTAGGGAATAAGAACAGAACTATCACCATAACTCAAAAACCTGAATTCATTCTTAAGAGCGAAATCATATACTTTTTTCCAGTTATTACCAATAAATGCGGCTATTAAGAGTAATAAGGTGCTTCTTGGCTGATGAAAATTAGTAATTAATATATCCACCAATCTAAACTTATATCCGGGAACAATCATTATTTGAGTTGATGCATATATCTCATTTAACTGATTAGTTTCCATAAAATCTAACAGAGCTTGTAGAGTGCTGTTTTTTGTGTTTGTTTGGATGTTAGCATAAGCTTCCCATTGCGAAATATGGGTGTCAAGTTCAAAGCCATCCTTTAAATTTATTGCACGAATACCTAACCAATAAAGACTTTCGATAGTACGAACCGAAGTTGTACCAACAGCTACAATTTTTTTTGATTTTATAAGTTTCTGAATACTACTTTTTCGAACAACAAAATGCTCTGTGTGCATTTCGTGATCAACAATTAAACTTGATTTTACAGGCTTAAATGTTCCGGCACCCACATGCAAGGTTATTTCTTCAAAATCTAATCCTTTAATTAGGATCTTTTTAAATACTTCATCAGTAAAATGTAAACCGGCAGTTGGAGCAGCAACAGAGCCTTTGAGTTTTGAATAGATAGTCTGGTAACGCTCTTTGTCAATTTCTTCTGACTCACGATTTAAATAAGGTGGAATTGGTGTTAATCCAGCTGTTTCAAGTATCTCACTAAAACTTATTGAATTATTGTTCCATGTAAATTCGATAAACTGCGCATTTTCTTCTGATTTTATTTTTCGTGCCTTTAAGACTATTTCATGCTTGTTTATTATTAATCTTAACGACAACTCTTGATCTTTCCATTTCTTTAAATTGCCAACAATGCATTTCCATGTTATCTTCTCCTTTTCCTGAAAGGCTAAAACATAATCAGAAGGATCAACTGGTTCAAGACAAAATATTTCAATAAGGGCACCAGTTTCTTTTCTAAAGAGTAAACGTGCCTGTATTACTTTCGTGTTATTAAAAACTAAGGTGGCTCCAGATGGTAAGTAGTTATGAATATTATAAAACTGATTCTTACTCAAATTACCTTTTTCATATACCAATAGATTTGAGTCATCGCGCTTTAATAAAGGATATTTAGCTATTCGTTCACTTGGTAGCGAATATTCATAATCATCAATTTGTAGGTTTTGATATTTAATCTGCATATTAAATCCATTCGATGGGCAAAAATAGTTAATTTTACAGAGTTTAAAATTAAATTTTAAGATATGACATTTAAAAAAGGTGATAGGGTTAAATTCCTTAACGATGTAGGACAAGGAGAGATTATTGGATTTAAAGATTCGAAATTGGCCATTGTTATTAATGACGATGGATTTGAAATGCCGGTTTTAATTAGCGAGTTACTAAAAATAGATTCTAAATATGATATGGATGGTACAAATAAAACTATTCTTCATAATGATGATAATAGCATAGTTGAAAAACCAAAAAAACTGGAAGAGCCCGAACAAGAAAACTTAACAATCGATGGATTACTAACTGATAAAAAAGCAGATGTTTTTTTTGCAATAGTTCCTAAAAATCAAAAAGATATAGCAAATTCTGATTTTGATTTATATCTTATTAATGATAGCAATTTCAGAATTTTATATTCGGTTTCGAATAGGGAAAATGAATTTCAGTCATTACTTGCTTATGGTAGTCTGGAAGATAATACCAAGTTCATTATTGGGGAAATGAAACGAGATGATCTGGCTAAGTATGATGAAATAACTTTTCAGATAATCTTTTTTAACAAGGGTAATTATTATTCAATAAATCCAATAAATAAAACATGGCAGGTTAGACCTAGTCGTTTCTTTAAAGCAACTATCTTTTCTAAAAACGATTTCTTTCATCAATTAGCTTTTATTTATGAAGTTACGAAGGATGAAATTGATATGGCAAAACATATTACCGATGAATCAATTGATAAAGCTAAAAAAGAAAAAGAGATAGATCAATCTAAAAAACTTTTCCAGAGTCCAAAGAAGCAAGAAAACCAAGATATTGAAGAAGTTGATTTGCATATCCAGATGCTGGTTGATAGTTATATTAATTTGTCTAATTCAGAAATCGTTGAAATACAAATGGCACGCTTTACAACTGCACTTGATGGAGCAATTATCGCGGGAACCCGAAAAATGGTATTTATACATGGTGTAGGAAACGGTAAGCTAAAACAAGAAATTCGTAAAACGATAGAAAGAAAATATCCAAAACTCAGATACCAGGATGCTTCGTTTAAAGAATATGGTTATGGAGCAACCATGGTTATACTAAAATAAAATCCTTTAAGTGGGTTTGAGTTAGTAATTTATTTAATTTTCAAATCACTAATCACAATTCACCATAATTTTTACATTACCTTTGCAGTACAGTAGGTTGTTCCATCGCGTTTCGCATTAGCGGAAGGAGGAAAGTCCGGGCAACATAGAGCACCAAACTCCGGAAAGCGGAGATATCCGTGAGGGTATAGGATACAAAGAAGAAAATAACCGTCCAGACGCTTGTCGTCGGGATAAGGGTGAGAAGGTGGAGTAAGAGCCCACCAGGCCGAATGGCGACATTCGGTGCTGTTTGTCTTTTGGGTTGCAAGACCATGTATACCGGCAATTAAGAACTGCTCGTTCGATGCTGGGGGGTGGGTCGCTTAGATAAATGATGGAAAGTGCAATTCGTTGCATCACAGAACCCGGCTTATAGACCTACTGTATTTTTTAGATATAAGTATTGAGTATCTAGTATCTAGATTTGAGTAATAAGATTTTTGAACTTTCATCTTCTTACTTGTATCTTGTGCTTTGTATCTCAAACCTATATTCTTGGAGCTTTATATCTTCTCCAAAATCCCCATTTTGTTAATGATGTATAAACCACGATTTGTTCAAAAAACCTGAAACGGATTAAAAAATGAAATATCCAGTAAAAAAGTATAAAGAATCCAACGATTAAGAAGGCATTAAAAAAGAATAGAATTAACCTATTTAACCAAGTTGATAAAAAGGAGTTTAGAAAATCATATATTGGAATGGCTTTATAAATATAATACAGAATAACAGAGTTAATTAAAAACCATGCTCCAAAAACAAAGCCATGAGCTGTTTCAATGGCTCTTTCAGGGCAGATATTTATGCATTGCATACAACTTTCACATTTATATGTCCAATAAGGTCGATTATCAATAGTTTTAATTGCTTGTACAGGGCATTTCTTAATACATAAATCACATTTAGTGCAATCTTTCGATGCATAGAATGATTTGGCCAAAACAAATCTTCCAATAATATAATATGGAAAGGCAATTGGCGAGATTAGTATATCCTGAATTATATCTTTCAACGCTTTTAAATCTTTTTCTCCAATATATAATTTTTGCGCAAACCGCTCAGTTTCTCTTTTCCTTTTACTATAAATAGATTGAACAACAGTTGGTTTAATTCCCGGATGAAACGAAATCCAATTTGAAGGCAGATCAATAGGGTGCATACCAACGATTCTAAACCCTTTGAATTTTAAAATGATAGCCGAAAGAAATTGAGCCAATCCGCTTAAACCGGGAAGAAAATATTTTCCCATTTTCATTCCGGCACGTGTATTAACGATAAATAGCTTGTTGTTTTTGGATTTAGGAAAACGCAAAATGAAATGAAACATTATAGGTGGAAAATTAAATCCATGAGTTGGTGAGCATATTCCTATCAATGCATCTTTTTGCAGATAGATTTTTCTTCTGTTTTCAATTTTACCAATATCAACCAATTCTACATCATAGTTATAGTTGTGTAATATATTTGCAATCCAGTTTGATACATTTTTTGCATTTCCGGTACCAGAAAAGTAATAAATAATCAACTTTTTTGGATTTACTTTGTTTTTATCTTGTTTCATATTACTGATTTATAAAAAATAAATTTACTAATTTGTAGTCTAATAATATGATGTTGAGATATGTTTAAATAGTAACGATTATATTTTTTTGATATTTTCCCAAATAAAACCTTTCTTTGTATCCTTTAATAATTAAAAAAAAGTTTATATGACAATTTCAAATGAAAAAGTAGTTTCTTTAGTATATCAGCTTCGTGTTGATGATAATAATGGTGATGTTGTTGAAACAGTTCAGGAAGACAAGCCTTTTGTATTTTTATACGGTGCAGGTAACATGCTTCCAATGTTTGAAACTAACCTAAACGGTTTAAAAGCAGGAGATAAATTTGAGTTCAAAATTGCATGCGACGATGCTTATGGACAAGCTAGCGACGAAGCAGTAGTTGAACTACCAAAAAATATTTTTGAAGTAAATGGTCAGATTGATGAAGGTTTACTTGAACCAGGTAATGTTATTCCAATGCAATCTCAGGATGGACAACGAATGAATGGTGTTGTTGTGGAAATAGAAGATAATATTGTTGTTATGGATTTTAACCATCCATTGGCTGGAGACGATTTGTTTTTTCAAGGACATATTGTGGAAGTTCGCGAAGCAACTTCAGAAGAGCTGGAACAAGGTTATGCTAAATCTGAGCATGAAGAGCACGACCATGATCATGATCATGACCATGAAGAAGATCATGGATGTGGATGCGGTTGCAGTCATTAACATGTAAATTGAACTTTAAATATTGCATTAAAAAGGTGAAATACTATTGAATAAATAGCATTTCACCTTTTACTATTTTTAGCAAATAGTTGTATTTTTGATTTTTGGAATAGTTTTTGAAATGAACCCATATATTAACTAAAAGAAATAAAAATGAAACGAATTATTTTAATAGCATTATTAATTATACCAATAACTTTTATTGCTAATTCACAAATAAAATTTGGTATAAAAGCAGGAGTAACATCAACAAGCTTAAAAGCGGATGATATTTTTACGGTTTCAGATCAAACAACTTTTGACGAACTTGTTGTAAAAAGCGTTAACTCTTCAATAGGTTTTCAGGGAGGTATTTTTACAAGAATCACTATTTTAAAATTGTATATTCAACCTGAATTACTATTTACATCATCAAGTGGCGAGGTAGAGGTTACTTCTTTACTAAATGGAGCTAAAGTAGAATCAGCAATTAGCGAACAAACTTTTCGCCAGATTGATTTTCCTATAATGGTAGGATATAAATTTGGGCCAGCAAGGTTTCAATTAGGACCAGTTGGAACAATAATGTTAAGCAGTGATCCATCACTAGATGGTTTTATGAATATGGATTACAAAGAAGAATACAATGGTGCAACTTGGGGATATCAAGTAGGAGCTGGTTTGGATATTTTGAAAAAGCTAACCATCGACCTTAAATATGAAGGTAGTTTTAGCAAATTGGGTAGTGGTATTCAGTTAGGCGATCAGGATTTTGATTTTGATTCACGTAATAGTAAGATTATCTTGACATTAGGCTGGATGTTCTAGTTTTTAATAAAGTTATTAACAACCACTGTTTTTTTCAAAGCAGTGGTTTTTTTATGTTTTTGCTCAGTTTTACTACCTTTTTTGTTAATAACTTCAACATCATTTCATTACATTTTGGTAGAACTTGCATTCAAAATATTTGTTCTTTGCACGAATTGTTTACTTTTGCACCTTTTAATTATTAAATGATGCTAATTTGAACATTTGTAGTTAGTTAAATGTTTTGGTTGGTAGTTATTTAGTTAGGATGGTAAAATGAATGCAAGAAAAATTTTAGTAAGTTCTTTTCTATTTCTGTTGATATACTTTGGCGAAATTGCTTTGTCATTTTCAGATAAATCATCAGGTGAGAAAATTGTCCCCAATAATGAAAAGAAACCCCTCTCATTTAAGTTATCGAACAATCTTTCTGCTTACGAATCAATGCAATCTTTCGATAGTCAAATTAACGATTTTATGAAGGCTTGGAAAATTGTAGGGGCTTCTGTTGCAGTAATCAAGGATGAAAAACTTATTTATTCAAAAGGATTTGGTTTTGCTGATAAAGAAAATAAAATCGAAACAGAGCCGAAACATTTATTTAGGGTAGCAAGCGTATCGAAGCTAATAACTGCAGTAGCAATTATGAAGCTTGTTGAAGAGGGGAAAATCTCATTAAATGATACTGTTTTTGGTGAAAAGGGATTATTAAATCAACCTGAATATTTAACAATAAAAGATAAAAGAGTAACTTCAATTACAATTAAAAATCTCTTAAATCATTCCGCCGGATGGTCAAGCAAGAAAGCTGATCCAATGTTTAGTAATAGTAAGATAGCTCGTATAATGAGTAAAGACCTTCCATTGCAAGCTGAGACTATAATTGAATATGTACTTAAAAATCAGAGACTGGATTTTCAACCCGGAAAAAAATCAAGTTATTCAAACCTTGGATATGCTATTCTCGGAAAAATTATAGAAAAAACCTCAGGTCTGCCCTACGAAACATATGTTATTACGAATATTTTTAATCCAATAGGGATTTACGATATGCATTTGGGAAAGTCAGGTATTGAAGATTTACTCGACAACGAAGTAAGATATTATGGTTTACCAGGCGAAAAGTATGTTCAATCGAGTATAGAGAAAAAGAGAAAGAAAAAAGTACCTAAATATTATGGTGGTAATTCAATTGAATCACTTGAAGCAGCAGGAGCATGGATTGCATCAGCTACCGAGCTGTCTATTTTACTGGTTTATATTGATGGTTTTTTAAAACAAAACGATATTTTATCCAATGAATCAGTAAACACAATGACAAGTGTAAAAAAGGGAATGAAACCTATCGGATGGTCTGGTACCGATGGCAGAGGAAATTGGTGGCGAAGTGGAACCCTGTCTGGTACTTCTGCATTATTAAAACGCCAAAACAATGGAATTTCATGGGTTTTTATAATGAATACAACACCAAAATACGGACCTAAATTTACTTATAGAATTAATCAGGTTATGTCAAAGGGACTATCAACAGTTGAAAAATGGCCCACATTTGATTTGTTCGATTATTACGAATCAACTTCAATTCAATATGAGTATCTTACTGTAAAATAAACTATTAAACTATATTATGAAGCTGGCAATTTTATGATTGTCAGCTTTTTTATTTTCAAAGCTAAAAAACATTATATTTGTTCTTTGTTTTTATATTGGTTATTGTTGTTTGTGCAACATTGTTTGCATTAATTCGTAAGAATATTTATAAATATTATGAGCAATGGCCATAAAATTAAGAGAGATCAGAGAAAAAAATATGACAAATCAGCGGATAAATATTTTAAAGAATGTAATAATTTTCTCTGAAACTACTAGTAATATACTAAAGCGTCTTTCTAATTCATTAATCGATGTTTATTTTGAAAAAGGTCAGGAAGTATTTCATAAAGGCGACCGTTTAGATTCAATGTATATTATTGTAAAGGGGAAAGTTAATGTTCACGATAGCGATCATGTATTTACTCAATTTACCGACAATGATTTCTTTGGAGAATATTCACTTATTGATTCATCAACACGATCTGCAAGTGTTACTGCTGTTGAAGATACTCATTTATTAAGATTAGACCAAAAAGATTTTAATGATATTATAAAAGATGATTTTGAAGTTACAAAAAGCATCTTAAAAGCACTTATAAAAAGATTAAGAAATTATAATGTTCTGGAAGAACAGCTTACACAAAATGCTATTCAGATTAAGAAGCAACATGATGAATTAGAAAATCAACGTAAAGCACTCGAAGAATTAAATAGTACAAAGGATAAGTTCTTTACTATAATTGCCCATGATTTGAAAAATCCTTTTAATACTGTTATAGGTTTGTCAGAATTATTAATGGAACGCTATGATACATACGATACAAATAAAATTAAGGATTTTATTTTTCAGATAAACAAGTTTTCAAATAACGCTTTTAATCTGCTTGATAATTTATTACAATGGGCTAAATCGCAAACAGGTAAGATTCAAATTAATCCGCAAAAGTTAGATATTTTTGAGTTAGCCAACGAAAATCTTAATTTGTTTAAAGGAAGTGCTGTAAAGAAAGGAATACATCTTTCATCGATAGTTGACCTCGGAATATACGTATTCACTGATAGAAATATGATTTTAACTGTTATTCGTAATCTTATTTCAAATGCGATAAAATTTACCCCAAAAGGAGGCAGAATTACACTAATTGCTTTTGTTAAAGATAATTTTGTGTATTTTAGTGTTGCTGATACAGGTATTGGAATACCAAGTGAAAATTTAAATAAGTTGTTTAAAATCGAAGAAAATGTTTCAACCGTAGGTACCGACGACGAAGTTGGTACTGGACTTGGATTAATCATTTGCAGAGAATTTGTTGAAAAAAATGGTGGAACAATTTGGGTTGAAAGTAAACCTAACGAAGGAACAAGATTTACTTTCAGTATACCAGCAGTAGGTAATTGATTTATATTTATCATATTGAAAATTCATAATTTAATTATATTTTTATTTAAATAGTGTACATATTATTGGGCAAAACAGATGATCATCAATAAATTAAAATACTTTCGTTTATTATTTATAAGTTTAGTATTGTTTTTTCTATCAACAGCAGCATCTTCACAAATGGTTATGGATATTAGCGCCAAGCTGGTTGTAAAGGGAGGAAGTGCAAAAGATGGAATAATTAAGCTTTATGAAAATGGTAATTTAATTGAAAATTATGTTTCTGATCGATCTGGTAAATTTTCTGTTAGCCTTGATTTAAACAAAGATTATATTATTGAATTTGCAAAGGAAGGGTATGTTACTAAAAAAATTAATATAGATACAAGAATACCTGATGATTTTGGACAAGGAAAAATCAATTTGTTTTCATTTGCTGTTGAGCTTTTCCAGCAATATGATGAAGTAAATACAGTGGTTTTTAAACAACCTGTTGCGAAAATTAAGTTCTATAAACAATACAATGATTTTAGTTACGATACTGATTATTCCAAGGAAATACTAACCAAAATTCAGGATACTGAAAAAGAGCTAGAAAAAGCTCACGAGAAAAAACTACAAGATGAAAAGGTTCAGAATCTTGCTCAACAACAACAAGCATTAGCAGCAAAAAAAGCACAAGATGATGCCGAAAAAGCAAGAATTATGGCCCAAGAGAAAGCTGCTGCAGAGGCTCGTAAGAAAGCCGAAGATGAAGCAAAACGTAAAGCAGAAGAAGAGAAAGCTAAGCAATTAGAACAACAAAGGTTAGAAGCCGAAAAACGTAAAACAGAAGAAGAAGCTCGTAAACAAGCCGAGTTACTTGAAAAACAAAAAGAGGCCGAAAGACAAAGGATTGAAGCTGAAGCAAAAATAAAAGCCAAAGCAGAAGAAGATGCAAGAAAAAAAGCAGCACTTGAGGCCCAACTAAAAATTGAAGAAGAAGCTCGTAAGAAAGCGGCCGAAGAAGCTGCAAAAATTGAAGCTGATCGAAAAGCTCAATTACTTGCTCAGCAGCAAGCTGAAGCTGAGAAAAAACGAAAAGATGATGAAGCTAAAAAGCAGGCTGAACTTATAGCAAAAGAGCACCTAGCAATAAAACAAAAAGCTGAAGCCGAAGAACGAGCCAAAATAATTGCTGAGGATGAAGCTCGCAAAAAAGTTGCGCTTGAAGCCCAATTGAAATTAGAAGACGAAGCCCGAAGAAAAGCTTCTGAAGAAGCTGCAAAAATAGAGGTAGAGCGTAAAGCACAATTACTTGCTCAACAGCAAGCTGAAGCTGAGAAAAAAAGAAAAGAAGATGAAGCCAAAAAACAGGCAGAGCTCATCGCAAAAGAGCAACTTACGATAAAACAAAAAACGGAAGCTGAAGAACGAGCCAAAATAATTGCCGAAGAAGAAGCTCGCAAGAAAGTTGCACTTGAGGCTCAGCTGAAGTTAGAAGATGAAGCACGACGAAAAGCAGCTGAAGAAGCTGCAAAAATCCAAGCTGAAGAAAAAGCAAAGCAATATGCTGAAGAAAAAGCTCTAGCAGAAAAACGCAGAAAAGAAGAAGATGCAAGAATAGCTCTTGAAGAAGCTCAAGAACAAGCTAAAAATGCAGAAGAGAAAAAATTATCGGAAGAAAGAAAAAAACAAGAAGAGCAAGATCAACTTAAAAAACAACTTGAGGAACAAGAAAAACTGCAACGCGATATAGAAGTCAGAAAAGCAAAAGCAATCTCTGAAAAAATACGTGAACAGGAAAAAGCAATGAAAGTAGCTAAAGCTTCTGTTGATGAAGTAGATAAAGAAAATTATAGTAAGGGAAAAACTGTAGAAGTAATTGAGAAAGATAACATGACAATTACCAGAACTATATATGTTGAGTCTTCAGCAATACTTATTTACCTTAAAGTTGAACATAAATGGGGTGGTGTATATTTCTTTAGAAACGATCAATGTATCTCGGAATACTTGTATGAGATTGAATTAAAAAATAGTTAAATAAAACCATCTGTGAAAGACTTTAAAAATACATATATTATTACTGCACCTCCTGAGGAAGTATTTATTGCTCTTACAAACCCACTAACTATTGAATTGTGGTCAGGATACCCCGCTGTTATGGATGATAAAATAGGTACCGAGTTTTCTTTGTGGGAAGGAGATATTTCTGGAGTTAATCTTGAAATCGTTTCTAATCAGAAAATAATACAGGAGTGGTTTTTTGGAGAGAATAATGAGAAATCTATTGTTACAATTCAGATACAAGAGCACAAAAAAGGATCGCTAGTTGAATTAAATCACATAAATATTCCTGATTCTGATTTCAAGAATATTACTGAGGGTTGGAATAAGTTTTATTTCGAAGCTCTGATAGATTTTTTCAGAGACGATGATGAATAAACCATCCTTTAAAAGAATACCTTAGTTTTATTTCATAATATTATTCGATTTAAATATTGTCGAAAGGTATTTTTTTTTACATTTATGATCGCTCAAAAACCTCAAAAATTTATGACCAGTTTTATTAAATGCCTAATTTCTATTTATATAATTCTAATATCACAATATTCATTTGCTCAATCAGATACAGTGAATTATGAATTATTAAATCTTAAAAACAAGCTTGAAACAACAAATGAAAATGGTGTAAAAGCCAACTTGCTTAAAGAAATAATTTTTAAAAGTTTTCCTAATAGTCCCGACGATGTTTTCTATTACTCAACTGATCTTTTATCACTTGGTGAACAACTTGATAATAATGAATTAATTGCCTATGCCAAATTTTACTTAGGTGAATATTATTATACTGAAGACGAGTTTGAGAATGCATTTAAAAACTACAATGAATCTCTCGAGCAATACAGGTTGCTAAATGATCAAAATCAAATAGCTCAATTATACTTGAATTTAGGTTTAACAAATCAATATCTTAATAAATACGATCAAGCACTTGAGAATTATCAGAAAGCCATAGATGTGTTTACTGAGTTAGATAATAAGGAACAGGTTGCTATATGTTATCAGGATATTGGAACCTTATATAACGACTTAACAAAATATTCTCTTGCTTTAATCTATTATGAAAAGGCTCTTGATATTTTTAAGGAAATTGGGAATAAATCCAGATCTGCAGCATCACTTCAAAATATAGGTGTTCTTCATTATAACTGGAAAAACTATGATCAGGCATTAGAGTTTTATAGAAAGTCGCTAAAAATATACGAAGAGCATAAAAATCTCAATGGAATAGGTACTTCACTTAGTAATATTGGATTGGTTTATGAAGAAAACAAACAATATGATAAATCTTTAGAATACTATCAGAAAGCTTTGATAGTATTTGAAGAATTAGATTATAAACCTGCTATAGTATATGTATATTATAATTTGGGATCGATAAATAGAAATCTTAAAAATATAAAAAAATCAATTGAATATTTTGAAAAAGGTCTTGTTTTAGCTCAAAAACACTTACTAAAGGATTATATATCATATAACTATGAAGCATTATCGGCGATATACGAAATGCAGGGAGACTATGCTAAGGCACTTAAATCTTATAGGAATTACGTTCAGTTAAAGGATTCAATAATTAATGAAGAAAAATTTAAACAAATAGAGGAAATAGAAGCAAAATATCAGAATTCTAAACATGTACGCGAAATAGAAAATCTTAAATATGATCAAAAGCTTAAAGAAACAGAACTACAGCGCAAAGATGCGCAGAATTTGATCCCTCTTTTCTCTGTTGCTTTTATCATAATTATTGTAATTATTTTGTTTGTTTTTTACAGATATCAAAGAAAATTAGTCGATAAGCTTAATATTGAAACCAATCAGCATAAAATTACTTCTGAAAAGCTTCGGGAAATAAAAGACGAGTTGGAAATACGTGTAAATGAGCGAACTCAGGATTTGAATAAGACAAATCAATATCTTAAGCAAGAGATTGAAGAACATAAGCATACCCTCGAGAATTTGCGTATAGCAAAAAATAGAGCTGAGGAATCAGATAGATTAAAATCTAATTTTCTTGTAAATATGTCGCACGAAATTAGAACACCAATGAACGCTATTACAGGATTTTCTCAAATGCTTGAATATGAGAACTTACCGAAGGAAAAAAGAAAAGAGTATATTAGATTAGTTGGTGAAGGTTGCACTAATCTTACAAATTTAATTGACGATATAATTGATTTTTCTAAAATAGAATCGGGTGAAGTTAAAATAGATAAAAAAGAGTTTAATCCGCATCCAATGCTTGAGTATTTGTATGATAATTACACGAATGAAATAATAAAAAGGGGAAAAGAAAATCTTATTTTATATTATTCGAACGAGAATAAAAACTCCGATCTTATTATAAATACCGATCAGGAAAAATTAAAACAAATTCTTTCAAGTTTATTAGATAATGCAATAAAGTTCACTGAGAGCGGTAGAATAGAATTTGGATTTATTGTATCTGGAAATAATCAGATTGAATTTTTTGTTAAAGATACAGGTATTGGACTCGAAGAAAGTAAGCAATCTTTGATTTTTGAACGATTCAGACAGGTTGATGAAGGAACCACCCGAAAATATACTGGTGCCGGCATTGGTTTGTCAATCTCAAAGAGTCTTGTAGAGATGCTCGATGGTAAAATTTGGGTTGAATCAACACTTGGAAAAGGATCCACATTCATCATAAAACTTCCTCATAAAGTAAGAAGTCAGACAATGGAATTTATTCAGCCAACTCAATTTAATTGGAAGAATAAATTAATACTTGTTGCCGAAGATAAAAAGATAAACTATGAGATTATAAAAGAAAGTTTAGTTGGAACTCAAGTTGAGATTGTTTGGGCAAAAAACGGGAAAGATGCAGTTGATTTAGTTCAAACAAATGACAAAATTGACTTGGTTCTTATGGATATTCAAATGCCAGTTATGGATGGTTTAGAGGCAACACGGAAGATTAAATTAATTAGAGGCGACTTACCTGTTATAGCTCAAACAGCTTATGCTTTACCCCAGGATAGCTTTAAATGTATAGATGCTGGTTGCAATGATTATATTGCAAAGCCAATTCCTCTTGATGAATTTCTAATTAAAATTAATAAATACATTTCCTAAAATCCAGATTTATTAAAGGACTTAGAATTTATTTATTGTTGCTCTTATTTGTGTTAATTTAACTAAAAGATCTTCCAAATAGTTCAAATGAAGCATATTTGCACCATCTGATTTAGCATTTGCAGGATCAGGATGTGTCTCAATAAAAATACCATCGACTCCAACAGCTATTCCAGCCTTAGCTACAGTCTCAATTAAGTCGGGTCTTCCTCCGGTTACACCTGATGATTGATTAGGTTGTTGTAAGCTATGTGTAATATCTAAAATTACAGGATATCCAAATGATTGCATTTCTGGAATACCTCTATAATCGATAATCATATCTTGATAACCAAACATACTTCCACGTTCTGTTACCATAATATTTTTATTTCCTGATTCGGCAACCTTATCAACAGCGAATTTCATTGAGCCGGGAGATAAAAACTGTCCCTTCTTAATGTTCACAAACTTGCCTGTATTTGCTGCTGCAATTAGCAAATCTGTTTGACGGCATAAAAATGCAGGAATCTGCAAAATATCAACATATTCAGCTGCTATAACAGCCTCTTCTGCTGTGTGAATATCGGTCACAATAGGAACTTTTAACTCATTTCTTACCTTTGATAAAAGTTTTAAGGCTTCCATATCACCTATGCCTGTAAAAGAGTCAATTCTTGATCTGTTGGCTTTTCTATATGAGGCTTTAAAAACATATGGTATTTTAAGCTTGTTTGTAATTTCGATTACTTTTTCAGCAATCTGAAAAAGGTTTTTCTCGCTTTCTACAACACAAGGACCGGCAAGCAGAAAGAAATTATTTGAATCGGTATTCTTTATATAGGGAATTTTATTAATCATAGTATTCATGTATAAATTACAATACGAAAATAAGGCAAAAAACTAATACTTGTATTTTTCATTCCATTGATTTTGCAATCGCTTTAAAATTTCAAGTTCTTTACTATTCATTTGAGGTTGATAGAATATTTTATCTTTAATATTCTCAGGCAGGAAGTTTTCCTGAACAAAATTTCCTTCGTAGCTATGTGCATATTTGTAATTATTGCCATAACCAAGATCTTTCATAAGCTTTGTAGGGGCATTTCGTATATTAAGTGGAACCGGTAAATCGCCCGATTGATTTACAAATTGCTGTGCGTCGTTTATAGCTTTATATGCCGAATTGCTTTTAGGTGATGTTGCAAGATAAATAGTTGCTTCGGCTAGTATTATTCTGGATTCGGGCCATCCAATCAAATTAACAGCATTAAAACAACTGGTTGCCATTAGTAAAGCATTTGGATTTGCTAATCCAATATCTTCTGCTGAAAGTATAACCAGTCTGCGGGCAATAAACTTTGGATCTTCGCCACCTTCGACCATGCGTGCAAGCCAATATATAGCTGCATTAGGATCGCTTCCTCTTATCGATTTTATAAATGCCGATATAATATCATAATGTTGTTCCCCATTCTTGTCGTAAAAAGCTATATTTTGTTGTAAGATCTCCGTTACATTGGTATTATTAATTGTTATTTTTTTTGAATTTTCTTTACCTGATTCTGTGCTTAATACCAAATCGAGAATATTGTACAATTTACGAGCATCACCACCCGAAAATCTTAAAAGAGCATCATATTCATCTAGTGTAACATCAAATTCTTTAAGGAAAATATCGGTTTTAAGTGCACGATGAACTAATTCAATAAGATCATCTTTTTCCAATGGTTTTAGCACATATACCTGACATCTTGATAACAAAGGTGGAATAACTTCGAATGAAGGGTTTTCGGTAGTTGCACCTATTAAAATTATTGTTCCTTGTTCAACGGCAGAAAGGAGTGAATCTTGCTGTGACTTATTAAACCGATGAATTTCATCAATAAATAAAATTGGATTCGGCGAATCGAAAAACTGTTGTTTCTTTGCTTTTTCAATTGTCTCGCGTACATCTTTTACTCCTGAGTGTACCGCACTTAAAGTAAAAAATGGTCTGTTTTGTTGGTTTGCAACAATTTTTGCCAAAGTAGTTTTTCCAACACCCGGAGGTCCCCATAAAATAAAGGAGGGAATATTGCCAGATTCTATAGCTTTTCGTAAAATTGCGGTATTGCCAACCAAATGCTTTTGTCCAATATACTCATCGAGAGTTTTGGGTCGCATGCGATCTGCTAATGGTTGATTCTTTGACATACTTTAAAAAACTTTTTTTGTCACTATTTTGTTATATGTAAATAAAACGTGAACAAATTGTGATTGTAAAACGTAAAAATAGTTGATTTATTAATTTTAAAAGTACTTCATGTAGTAAAAAATTATAAAAATCAATTGCAAATGAAACCATATCAGATTTTTTTACATCTAACTTAATATAAAATACAAAAGTGTTAATAAATAAAACCTTATAAATTAAAATCTATGAAAAATAAAAAGTCTATTCTGAAGGTTTTAACAATATCAATCATGATGTTGTTTTCAACCACAATTTTTGGTCAATTTACACAATTAGGCTCGTTTATGGCAGGTAGTGTCGACGATGCAGAAAAACTATTTGGAGCTTATATTTCACCCTATGCAAACGGTATAGGAGCTGGTTTAAGCGGTGGTTGGTATAATACAGCCAAAACACACAGTACGCTTGGATTTGATTTAACCATTACATTAAATGTTGCAATTATTCCAACAGCAGACAAAACTTTTAACCCTTTAAAACTCAATTTAGGCGATAACGATTTTATTTCCAGAGTTGATATTGATGGTAATTCCTCTCCAACAGCAGCTGGAGATATGAAATCAGGACCACAGGTTACTTATTTTACTGATATTCCGCTTGTTGGAGAAACTCAAGTAGCTCAGTTTAATTTGCCTAAAGGATCAGGATTTGGCTTTACTCTAAATCCAATGATTCAAGCTGGAATAGGTATTTATAAAGAAACCGAAATTATTGTTCGTTATTCACCTGAGTTAAAACTTGGAGATGGAGGAAAGGTTGGTCTTTGGGGTGTTGGTTTAAAACATAGTTTAAAACAATGGATTCCTGCCTTAAAAAAGTTGCCAATCTTCGAAATGTCAATTCAGGGTGGATATACTAAACTATACTCATACAGTGATATCAATTTTCAACCTAGTTTTTATGAGGGCAATCCTAATATATCAGTTATTCCATCTGTTAGTCCAGACTTTTATGACAATCAGGAAATGTATATGGGCATAAGCAATATAACAGCCAATTTATTAGTTTCGGCTAATTTGCCAGTCATCTGTATTTATGGTGGTATAGGAATTAGTTCAACTACAACAAATCTTCAGTTAAATGGTTTTTATCCAATACCTGAATTACAAGGCAATCAAATTGTAGTTAGCGACGATACAGCAAAAAAAGACCCAATTGATATTACAATAAAGAATAGTGATGGTAGTGCTACAAAACCTCGTTATAATGCCGGATTTAGGCTAAAAATGGCTGTAATCACCATACATTTTGATTATACTTATGCAAATTATTCAATTGCAACTGCTGGCTTAGGTGTAACTCTTAGATAATATAGAATTTGTTTAGATTTTAATAATTCTTACAGATTACTAAACAAACAAATAAAAAAGCAGCAAGTTTGAACTTGCTGCTTTTTACATTTTTATAATTCCCGATTATCCCTTTTTGGTTTTCTTATCTTTATTATATAATTCGGTAATGTCTGTAGCAATTTTGAGAACCTTAACAGGAGATCCATATTCATCTAAAATAGGAGTGTAGGTTGCTACAAAAACATACTCATTACCATTGAATGTAACATGATCTGTTTCTTTTTTCGCAATTCCATTTCTCAAATCACTCCAAAACTTTTTATTCTCATGTAATTGTTCTTTACTAAAGTTCATATTATCTGAATGATGTGTTCCAATCATCTTATCTTTAGTAATTCCAATTAGGTTTAAATAATTTTTATTTACAGATATAATATATCCCTCTAAATCATATTCAATTACAAGATTGGCTGAGTTCAATGCGTCAAGTAATCCTTGCATTTCAGTACTTCTACGGGCTGATTCTTCTTGAGTAGCCTGAAGTTCTTCCATGTTTTGTCGCATTTCTTCTTCCTGAGCAGCCATTTCTTCGCTTTGCTGCTGTGATTGCTCCAGTAATTGATTTGTTCTTATATTTATTTTAGTAGCTGAAATTGTTGCTGCAATGCTTTCACCAACCTCTTCAACGAACTTTATAATATGATCTTCAAAACTATTAAAGCCGGCAAGCTCAACAACTCCATAAATCTCATCATTAACTTTTAAAGGAACAATAAGCAATGCGTTTGGCACAGCCTGACCTAAACCAGAAGTAATATTGATATATTCTTTGGGTAAATCCGACATATAAATTGATCTTTGTTCTTTAATACTACGACCAATTAACCCTACACCTATATCAACACGTTTCTCAAGGTACTTGCGACGTTCATAAGCATAACATGCAAGCAGCTCAATAAACTTATCGTTTTTATCATCATCATTAATAATGAATAAACCACCTTGATTTGCATTTATATATTTAACCAGGTTACTAATAATATGATAGGCAAATTCCTTCATATCATCATTATTTTGGCGCAATATCTCAGCAAATTTGGCTAATCCCTGAGTTGCCCAATTTTGCTTTTGATCTTCAATTTTTCTAATCTCTTCTTGTTCTTTAGCTATCTTCAGGCTCTTACGCATTTCAAGCAACGAATTTCCTAAAACATCCTTTTCGCTTAATAACTCAAAATCTAAATCGAGATTTCCTTTCCCAATTTCCTTGGCAAAGTTGGCTGTTTTATTTAATCCATCAATAAGGGTATTCATAGAATTGCCCATTTCCCCAATTTCATCATCAGTTTTAACGGTGATTTTTTTTGATTCATCAATATCGCCTTTAGCTAAATCACTTAATATAGAAGTGGTTAAGGTAACTGGACGGGCAATATTATGAGCGATTAACCATGTAATTGCAGCTGTTAATAAAAGGCCTATTAATCCTACTAAAATTGATTTACGTAAAGTAGCTCTTTCTTCAGCCATAATAACATCAACAGGTACTGCAAAACCAAATGACCATGGTGTTGGGCATTCGCCAATGTAAACTGGTGCATATGAAGTCCAGTATTCTTTACCATTTATTCCTTTTCTTGAATTTGAAAATAATTCACCTGCTTGAATTTTTGAAAGTATATCAGTTTCTCCATCAGAAAAATCCTGGATAAATTTTCCAATATATTCTTCATTATAATGTGCAACAATTTGCCCGTTATGTGAAATTAGAAATGCATAGCTATCTTTTATAGGGTGGATATTAACTATTAAATCCTGAAAACGCTGCAATGGAAGATCTAATCCTGCTAATCCAACCACTGTTCCTCCATCCATAATAGGAACTGCAACCGATGTTTCAAGAATTGCTTCTTCTCCTTCTTTATAAGTGAAATAGTAAGGATCCATTACAAATTCTCTTTTTTGCTCTAAAATATCATAATATGTGCCTCTTGTAAAGTTTGGGAGTGTATCAATAATTTCTTCTTTAAGTAAGATTTGACCACCTTGTCGGTAATAGGTAAGTCTTAATCGTCCATGGTCTTTTTTATAATTAGGCCAAATTGCTTTAAGTTGCCAGTTTAGCCATGCAGACAAGAAATTTGGATTTTCTTCAATAATATGCTTTATCATATCAAGATGAATTTCCTTTCGATTTTTCGGATCAAGATTTTTATATCCCATAGCAATATTTGCCAGAGCTCTTGTCATATTCATATCTACACTTAAATCTGCCTTGGTATAATTTGCATACTCACGAGCATATGTGTCGGTTAACTTCTTCGCATTTTCGAAGGCAATGCTATTTAGTTTTATACTAACATATCCTAAAGCTAATGCATATATTATTGATGATGCTGTAAGGATATAAACTAGCATCTTGGTTTTTAAATTCATCTTAACTTTCATAAGCTGAATATTTTGAAGTTTAGGTTTTCGAATTGAAATCACGGTGAAATATATTAAAAATCCTCATAAATTAACGAATACAATGTATAAAAAAAAAATCATTTTTGTGCTTTTTGGAACTCTGAAGTTGATTCTTTGTTGTTATAGCATTGAAAATCAGTATAAAAACAGGGTGTATGGTCCACTTCTTTTCTAAAGTCTTGTTTTAGAACAAATACTTTATTTATTTTGTTGTTTGTTATAAACTTTTAAATATGATTTTATGAAATTATTAGAAGGTAAAACGGCTTTGGTTACAGGTGCTGCAAGAGGTATTGGCAAATCAATAGCGCTAAAGCTTGCTGAACAGGGTGCAAATATTGCATTTACTGATTTACAATACAACGACTCAGCAAAGGAAGTCGAAAAGGAAATTCAATTGCTTGGTGTAAAAGCGAAAGCATATGCTTCAGATGCTAGTAAATTTGAAGAAACACAAACTTTAGTTGACGAAATTCAGAAAGAATTTGGTACAATTGATATTTTAGTTAATAATGCAGGAATTACTCAGGATACATTGTTAATGAGAATGACTGAGCAACAATGGGATACAGTAATTTCAGTTAACCTTAAATCTGTTTTTAACTTTACTAAAGCGGTTCAGAAATATATGCTTAAACAGAAATCTGGTTCTATAATCAACATGAGTTCTGTTGTTGGTGTTAGTGGAAACGCAGGACAATCAAATTATTCTGCGTCAAAAGCAGGAATAATAGGTTTTACAAAATCTATAGCTAAAGAACTTGGTTCTAGAAATATACGCTGCAATGCTATTGCACCAGGATTCATTATTACCGAAATGACTGCTAAATTGCCCGAAGATGTAAGAAAATCATGGGAAGAACAAATTCCTTTGCGTCGAGGTGGCACACCTGATGATGTAGCAAATGCAACCTTATTTCTTGCTTCAGATTTATCAGCTTATGTAAGCGGTCAGGTACTTAATGTTTGCGGGGCAATGAATACTTAATATTATTTAATTATAATTTTCAAGCACCTAAGTTCGTTAATTAGGTGCTTTTTTATTATTGTATGGTATTGTTTTTGATAGAATTTGTTCTTTTATTAAAACATAAATTAAATTTGTAATTTCCTGATAATAGTATCGAAATATGAAAAAATTACTAAGCTATAGCTTTTGGGGTGCTTTAATACTTCTGTTTTATAGTTGCCAGCCGTTGGTTAGTTTACAAATCGAAACAATTAAACCATCTCAGGTAAACTTTCCCGGAGCATTTAATAAAATTATGTTTATTAATCTTGAAACCGATTTTAATAATGATCAGGAGATTGATACATTGCTTTTTAATATAATAACCAATGAAATGAAACTTGGTTTCTATGATGGGATTAAGTTAACTCCAAATATTGATTCATCGAGATTTATCGTAGGCAATCATTTTTTTCAATCCAATTTAATTTATGAAAACGATACCATAAATTGGAATTTATTGCAAGAAATTAATAGACAGTATGGTACAGATATAATTATTGTAATCGATTCTTTAAATTACATAATGGATTCAGGTACTGAAACTAATTATTATTCTATACCAAATGAATTCTACAAATTTCGTGAGTTATCTATCGAGGTATACTGGAAAATGTACGATATATATGAGAAAAAGATAATTGATTCTTTTGTTTATTCTGATACACTTATTTGGGACGCAGTAGATACCGATTTGAAAGAGTTAGATAAAAAAATACCTTCAGTTTTAAGTTGTGTTAAGGAAGTTAGCTATTTTGCCGCTGTAGATTATTCTTCACGAATTTTTCCTGTATGGAAAACACAAACCAGATATTTATTTGCAGAGGGTAATAAGCAATTTAAAATTGCTGCACAGCTTGCAAATGAGGGTAAATGGGATTCAGCTTCTGAAATATGGAAGCAATATGTTAAACATGTCGATAAAGAAATAGCTAGTCGTGCTTGTTTTAATCTTGCCCTTGCCAGTGAAATTATTGAAAATATTGATCATGCAATTCAGTGGGCTCAAATATCATACGATTTAAAAGAAAAAAAACGAACAAAGTACTACATTTTGATACTCAAAAGTAGAAAATCTGAAATTGACAAGTTAAAAGGTCAGTTATAGTCTACAAAAATATTTACCTTTTATTTTGATGTATTTTAATTACTTTTGTTATCTGTTTTCAAAAAAAATATGCATCAAATGGTTTTCTATTTAATTATTGGAATATTAGTATTTGATTATCTTTTCGAACAATTTCTCGGATATCTAAATTCTACGAGAAGAAATAATAAATTACCTGAAATTCTTCAGGGCATTTATCCTGAAGAGAAATATCAGAAATCGCAACTATATGAAAAGACAAATTATCGCTTTTTAGTTATTAACAGTAGCTTTGATTTATTAATAATTCTATTATTTCTTTATTTTTCAGGATTTGCTTTGGTTGATCAAATTGCTCAGTCGTATTCATCAAATCAAATAATGATTTCATTAATTTTTTTTGGAATAATATTATTTGCTTCAGATATTCTGCATATCCCATTTTCAATTTATAATACATTTATTATTGAAGAAAGATTTGGTTTTAATAAAACAAGCGCCAAAATATTTATTTTAGATAAAATTAAAGGCTGGTTTCTGATGATATTAATAGGAGGAGGACTATTATCATTGTTTGCTTGGTTTTATTATTGGTTTGGGGATTACTTCTGGATTTATACATGGATTACTGTATCTGTTTTTATGGTATTCATGACAATGTTTTATACTTCTATAATATTACCTCTGTTCAATAAATTAAAACCGCTTGAGGATGGAGAATTAAAGACATCGATTACCACTTTTTGTCAGAAAGTGGGATTTAAGTTGAATAATGTTTATGTTATCGATGGATCAAAAAGAAGTACTAAAGCAAATGCATTCTTTAGCGGAATAGGAAGAAAGAAAAAAATTGTATTATATGATACATTAATTGAAAATCTTACAATAGAAGAATTATTAGCTGTTTTAGCTCACGAAATTGGACACTATAAAAAGAAGCATATATACATTTCAATGGTTAGTTCTATTATTAAAACTGGACTTACTTTATATATTCTATCATTATTTATAGGTAATCCTATTTTATCAAGAGCATTGGGAGTTGAAAAAGCCGGATTTCATATTGGATTAATAGCTTTTGGAATTTTATATAGCCCTATATCAAATATAATTGATGTTTTTATGAATATTATATCCAGAAAGAATGAATATGCTGCCGATAAGTATGCACATATTCATTCTAATGGAGAATGGTTAAAACAAGCATTAATAAAACTATCTATTAATAACTTATCCAATCTTACTCCACATCCATTATATGTTTTTTTTAATTTTTCTCATCCTACCTTATTGGAGCGAATAAAAAGATTAGATCAATATAAAATATGAAAGCTGAAATTATAACTATTGGTGATGAAATTTTAATTGGACAAATTGTTGATACAAATTCAGCATGGATAGCTCATGAGTTAAATTCTATAGAGATTGATATAGTTAGAAAGTCCTCAATACCAGATAATAAGATTGAAATATTTAAAGCAATTGATTATGCTAAAAAGGAAGCCGATATTATAATTTTAACTGGAGGATTAGGTCCAACAGATGATGATTATACAAAGGATGCGCTTGCTGAATATTTCAACTCAAAACTTATTTTAAATTTAGAAGTACTCAGGCAAATTGAAGTATTCATTTTAAAGCGAGGATCTGAAATGAATGTTAGAAACAGAAACCAGGCTTTAGTTCCCGATAACTGCAAAGTAATTCCAAATAATAGGGGAACTGCTCCAGGTATGTGGTTTAATTTTGATGGAAAAATCCTAATATCTATGCCAGGCGTTCCTTTCGAAATGAAGGCAATGATGACTAACAATATACTACCAGAATTGAGTAAACTAACTACCGATTTGCAAATTATTCATAAGTTAGTTCTAACACAAGGCATCGCTGAATCAAAATTAGCAGAACTGCTTGAAGATTGGGAATCTAAATTACCCAAAGAAATTAAAGTAGCCTATTTGCCTTCACCTGGAATAATAAAACTTAGGCTAACAGCAAAAAGTAGCAGTACACTATGGCTAGAATCAATTCTTTCTGAACAAATTGAAAAATTATCTCATGTTATCCCTGATTATATTTGTGGTTATAATGCAGAAACTTTGGAAGAAGTAGTAGGGAAAACCTTAACGGAAAAAATGCTTACATTATCAGTAGCAGAGAGCTGTACAGGAGGAAATATATCTCACCTGATTACAAGGGTTTCTGGTTCTTCAAATTATTTTAAAGGTTCAATTGTAGCATATTCAAACGAAATAAAAGAAAGTTTTCTAGGATTAAATAAAAGAATATTAGATAAATATGGAGCTGTAAGTAAACAAACAGTTGAAGGAATGGCGTTGGGAGCAAGGCTTCTATTTAAAACGGACTATGCGATTGCAACATCCGGTATTGCTGGTCCAACTGGAGGTACAGAGGATAAGCCTGTGGGAACAATTTGGATAGCAGTTTCAGATAATAAAGGTGTATATTCTAAAAAATTTATCTTTGGTGATCAACGAGAACAAAATATCCAAAGATCCTCATTAACAGCCTTTAACATGCTGTTGAGAAGGATAGATAATAAGGAAATGTAAAAAACTATAAATTTTTTTCTCAATATATTTGATTAATTGAATAAAAATCACGTATTTTGCGATCTATTTGAGAAATGATATAAAAAAATTGTTATAAGTATGTCACGAATCTGTCAAATTACAGGAAAGAAAGTATTAGTAGGAAACAATGTTTCTCACTCTAAAAGAAGGACTAAAAGAAAATTTTATCCAAACCTGTTGAAAAAAAGATTTTTCTTGGAAGAAGAAAATCGTTGGATAATATTAAAAGTTTCAGCTTCTGGAATTCGCACTATTAGTAAAAAAGGATTAAAAGTTGCCTTAACTGAAGCGAAAGAAAACGGCTATTTAAGTAACTATTAAAATTAGGAGAAGTAGATAATGGCAAAGAGAGGTAATAGAATCCAGGTTATATTAGAGTGTACTGAGCATAAAACATCAGGTATGCCTGGAACATCAAGGTATATAACTACAAAGAATAAGAAGAATACGCCTGATCGTATTGAAAAGAAAAAATATAATCCTATTCTTAAGAAAGTAACAGTACATAAAGAAATTAAATAGTTGAATTATGGCAAAGAAGGTAGTTGCATCATTGCAAACAGGTGCTGGTAAAACTAGTGCAAAATGTATTAAAATGGTAAAATCTGAAAAAGGAAATTACTCATTTATTCAGGAAATGGTACCTAATGAAAAAATCAAAGATTTTTTCGAAAAGAAATAATATTGTAATACTCTATATTGAAAAAAGCTTTCTTTTTAAGAAAGCTTTTTTATTTCGTATTCGTATTTTTGAGTACTTTTATCCGCATTATTTTAGTTAATTAGTTCTATGGGAAATTTTGGATTCTTTTCAAAAGAAAAAAAAGAAACACTTAATAAGGGTTTAGAAAAAACCAAAGAAAATGTATTTAAAAAACTTTCAAGAGCTGTAGTTGGAAAAACTAAGGTAGATGATGAAGTACTTGACAATTTGGAAGAAGTACTAATTTCATCAGACGTAGGAGTTAGTACCACTTTAAAAATTATTGAAAGGATTGAAAATAGGGTTGCTAAAGATAAATACCTAGACACTAAAGAGTTAAGTATTATATTAAAAGAAGAAATAGCTGCTTTATTAGAAGAAAACCAATCTGATGCAGATTTCTCATTAACTGATAAAAATAAACCTTATGTTATTTTGGTTGTGGGAGTTAATGGTGTCGGAAAAACTACCACTATTGGTAAATTAGCATATCAGATAAAAAGTTTAGGAAACTCAGTTGTGCTTGGAGCTGCAGATACATTTAGGGCTGCTGCTATTGACCAACTTACAATTTGGGCGAACAGAGTAGATGTTCCCATTGTTAAACAGAGAATGGGCTCTGATCCTGCATCTGTTGCATTTGATACACTAAACTCGGCGCTAGCTAGCAATACAGATGTAGTAATTATCGATACCGCGGGACGCTTACATAATAAAATAAACCTAATGAATGAGCTTTCTAAAATAAAGAAAGTTATGCAAAAGGTTATACCTGATGCCCCACATGAGGTACTCCTTGTTCTTGATGGTTCTACTGGTCAAAATGCATTTGAGCAAGCAAAAGAATTTACTAAAGTTACTGAGGTTACTGCATTAGCATTAACAAAACTAGATGGTACAGCTAAAGGAGGTGTTGTTATTGGTATTTCTGATCAGTTTAAAATTCCAGTTAAATATATTGGCGTTGGCGAAGGATTAAACGATTTGCAATTGTTTAATAAAAAAGAGTTTGTTGATTCATTATTTTCCTAATTCAAATTTTTATTGAAAACAAAAATCCCTAATAAGGTTAATGTTATTACATTGGGTTGTTCTAAAAACCTTGTCGATTCCGAATACCTTCTAAAACAACTTTCAGCAAATGGATTTAAAGTTGTTCACGACTCAAATTCACCTGACTGTGATATCATTGTTATTAATACGTGTGGATTTATTAATGATGCAAAGCAGGAATCAATAGAAACCATACTTCAATTCGAAGTACTAAAAAAGCAGAACAAAATTAAAAAATTATTTGTTTTTGGTTGTTTGTCAGAACGATATAAAGAAGAACTTACAAAGGAAATTCCTAATGTTGATCAATATTTTGGGGTGTACGATTTAAAAGAACTCATTGAATCAATTGGTGCAAATTATAAAGAAGAACTATTAGGTGAACGATTAATAACTACACCTAAACATTATGCCTACTTAAAGATTTCGGAAGGTTGTGATCGTGGTTGTTCTTTTTGTGCAATACCACTGATAAAAGGTAAACACGTTTCAAAGGCAATACCTGATTTGATAAAAGAAGCCGAACAACTGGTTAAAAATGGTGCTAAAGAGATAATACTTATTGCCCAGGATTTGTCATATTATGGTTACGATATTTATAAAAAGCCAAAACTTGCTGAGCTTTTAGATCAACTATCCGAAATAAAGGGACTTAAATGGCTCAGATTGCATTATGCGTACCCTGCAAAATTTCCAAAGGAGGTTTTGTTAGTAATGAAGAGCAAAACAAATATTTGCAATTATCTCGATATACCCTTTCAGCATATAAGCGACAAGATACTTAAACTAATGCGCAGGGGAAATACCAGAAAACAAACATATGATTTAATTGATGCTTTTAAAAAGCATATACCTGATATGGCAATACGAACTACATTGCTAGTTGGTCATCCTGGTGAAACCGACGAGGATTTCAAAGAGCTCCTTGATTTTGTTAGATATGCAAAATTTGATCGATTAGGTGTTTTCACATATTCTGAGGAAGAAAACACATATTCGGCAATAAATTATACTGATGATATTCCCTTTTCTATTAAGCAATCAAGAATGAACGAAATAATGGAAGTTCAACGTCAAATATCAAATGAGCTAAATAGTAAAAAAATTGGGAAAATATTTAAAACTATCATAGATAGAAAAGAAGGTGGTTTTTACATTGGCCGTACTGAATATGATTCACCAGAAGTTGATAATGAAGTGCTTATTGAAACAGAAAACAAATTAAAAATAGGGCAGTTTTACAATGCAAGAATTACAAAAGCTGACGACTTTGATTTATATGCAAGAATAGAAAAATAAAAAAGACCAGGATTTTCCCGGTCTTTCATTTTAAATACAAGATTTGGCAATATTTAATGCTGATTCGTAATTTGGCTCGGTTGTTATCTCAGGAACAAATTCCACATGACGCACAACGTCAAGTTTATCGATAACAACAATACCTCTTGCTAAAAGCCTAAGTTCTTCTATTAAAAATCCATATTTTAAAGCAAAATCAAGATCCTTATGATCAGATAATGTGACCAGATTATTTATACCTTCTGCTCCACAAAACCTAGTTAGCGCAAAAGGAAGATCGTTTGATAATGATAGAATTATAATATCTTTTTCCAGTTTGCCTGCTTCATTATTAAAAGTGTGAGCTTGCTTAGAACATATACCTGTATCAATAGAGGGGTATATAGATAAGATTTTTACTTTCCCTTTGTAGTCTGATAGTTTTACCTGTTCCAAACTATTATTAAGCACTGTAAAATCAGGTGCTTTATTATTAACCTTAATTTCATTACCAACAAGTGTAACAGGATTATTCTTGAATTTTACTTTGCTTTTATTTTTTTCCATGAATGTTTTATTTAAAATTATATTAAAAAAGCCTTATATTTAACAATGATATAAGGCTTTGGTTCATTTATGCTTTTTCTTTTTTATTCTTTTTTGTCGGTTTTATTAAAATTTCATCCTTTTCTTTATCATATTCAACTAAGAGCACATCACCCTGTTTAAGAGATGACTTAATAATCGCTTCAGCCATAGGATCTTCAAGGTATTTTTGAATAGCACGTTTTAATGGTCGTGCTCCAAAATCAGCATCAAATCCTTTCTCTGTAACATAGTCTTTAGCTTCTTTAGTAATTTCTATGCTATATCCAAGTGTCTTAACCCTTTCAAATAAACCTTTTAATTCTATATCAATAATTTCGTATATGTGTTCTTTGCTGAGTGAATTGAAAATAACTACATCATCCAAACGGTTTAAAAATTCAGGAGCAAATGATCTCTTTAAAGCACTTTGTATAACACTTTTAGCATGCTGACTTGATGAATCTTGCTTTGCTTTTGTTGAGAAACCAACACCTTGACCAAAATCTTTCAATTGTCTACTACCAATATTTGAAGTCATTATAATAATTGTATTCCTAAAATCGATTCTTCTACCAAGGCTATCAGTAAGTTGACCTTCATCAAGTACCTGTAACAACAAATGGAATATATCAGGATGAGCTTTTTCTATCTCATCAAGCAGGACTACTGAATATGGTTTTCGTCGTACTTTCTCAGTTAATTGGCCACCTTCCTCGTAACCAATATATCCTGGAGGAGCACCAACTAATCTTGATACAGAGAATTTCTCCATATATTCGCTCATATCCATTCGTATAAGATTATCAACACTATCGAATAAATATAATGCTAGTATTTTTGCTAATTGAGTTTTGCCAACCCCAGTAGGACCAAGAAACACGAATGTGCCGATAGGTTTATTAGGATCTTTAAGACCTGCACGGTTTCTTTGAATTGATTTAACTATTTTTTCTATAGCTTCTTCCTGACCAATAACACTTTTCTTTAACTCATCACCCATATTCATTAATCTCAATCCTTCAGCCTGGGCAATACGTTTAACAGGAACACCAGTCATCATTGCAACTACCTCGGCAACTTGTTCTTCACCTACAGTTTCTCTGTTCTTAACAAGCTCTTTTTCCCAATCTTCTTTCTCTTTTTCAAGAGCATCAATTAATTTCTTCTCGTTATCTCTAAAATTAGCAGCAGATTCGAAATTTTGGTTTTTAACAGCATTAACTTTTTCGTTACGTACAATTTCAATCTGTTTTTCAAGTTCAATTATTCGTTTTGGAACAACAATATTTGAAATATGAACTCTTGAGCCTGATTCATCTAATGCATCAATAGCCTTATCGGGCAAATGACGATCGCTTATATATCGCATTGTTAATTTAACACAAGCTTCAATAGCTTCAGGAGTATAATTTACATTATGGTGATCTTCGTATCGAGATTTAATGTTATGGAGAATCTCAATAGTTTCTTCTGGAGAAGTAGGATCGACCATTATTTTCTGAAATCTACGTTCCAAAGCGCCATCCTTTTCGATATGTTGCCTATATTCATCAAGGGTAGTAGCTCCAATGCATTGAATTTCACCTCTCGCAAGTGCTGGTTTAAGCATATTAGCTGCATCAAGAGAACCTGTAGCTCCACCGGCCCCAACAATAGTATGAATCTCATCTATAAATAGAATTACATTTGTTGATTTAGAAAGTTCATTTAAAATTGCTTTCATTCTCTCTTCAAACTGACCCCTATATTTTGTACCCGCTACTATTGATGCAAGATCTAATGTAATAACCCTTTTATCAAATAAAACTCTTGAAACCTTTCGCTGAATAATTCGAAGTGCTAAACCTTCAACAATTGCAGATTTACCAACTCCAGGTTCACCAATGAGTACGGGATTATTCTTTTTTCTACGACTTAGAATTTGGGCAAGACGCTCAATTTCTTTTTCACGACCCACAATAGGATCCAAAGCATTTTCTTCAGCAGCTTTGGTTAAATCAATCCCAAAATTATCAAGAACAGGAGTATCTGACTTGGGTTTTTGACCTTGTTGAGTAGGATTTTTACTACCGCCGAAAGGAATATCATTTTCTTCGTCCTCGTAATCAGCTTTTGCTTCAGGTTGATGTCCTTCCATTTCTGTACGAATTGCATGATAATCAATATGTTGCTCTTCAAGTATCTGTGTTACAAGGCTATTTTCATCCTTTAAAATAGACAATAAAAGGTGTCCAGTATTTATTGTTAAGCTATTAAAAGACTTGGCTTCCAAATACACTAATTTTAGTGCTCTTTCAGCAGTTTTAAATAAAGGAATATTTTCTGTATCGGGTAGTTTGAAGTTTTCTTCTGAACGTATTCGGCGTTCAATAGATTTTTTTAAATCACTAAGATTTATATTTAAACTCTCTAGAATATTAATTGCCAAACCTTCTCCCTCACGCAATATTCCAAGAAATAGATGTTCGGTACCTATATATGCATTACCAAGCCTCACTGCTTCCTCCTTGCTATAGGATAAAACATCTTTTATTCTTTGCGAAAATTTTGCATCCATAAAATCTAATTAATTATTATTTTGCTCGTATTGTCTAATAAATCAATGCATAAAAATATAAAATAATTCTTACATAACTTGGTTTTTAGTAAATACAAGTTAAGATATTTTTTACACATCGTAAAACAATTTAAAAACGAATAAGTTCAGAGTTGTTAATAACCTTATGAATGTATAACAAAATCAAGCCATTGGTTATAAACAAAAAGTTGTTAATAATTCCTGTTTCTTGGTCATGTTTTATTCGTTTTTCTGGTCTCATTTTAGTAGTTTTGTAGGTCTTTTTATGTTTATGAAAATATTAATTATAATAATATGATTGAAGGAGAAAAAATAATAAGGGTCAATATTGAAGAAGAAATGAAAACAGCTTACATTGACTATTCAATGTCTGTTATAGTTTCGCGTGCACTGCCCGATGTAAGGGATGGTTTAAAACCTGTACACAGAAGAGTACTTTTTGGTATGTATGAATTGGGAGTTGCATCTAATAGACCATATAAGAAATCAGCTAGAATTGTGGGGGAGGTTTTAGGTAAGTTTCACCCACATGGCGATTCGTCGGTATATGAAGCAATGGTAAGAATGGCACAGCCATGGTCTTTACGATATCCTTTGGTTGATGGCCAAGGTAACTTTGGCTCGGTTGATGGTGATAGTCCTGCAGCAATGCGTTATACTGAAGCCCGGCTTCAAAAAATATCTGAAGAAACGCTTCGGGATATCGATAAAAATACTGTTGATTTTCAATTAAACTTTGATGATACTATTGAAGAACCTACCGTTTTGCCCACTAGAATTCCTACATTAATTGTTAACGGAACATCTGGTATTGCTGTTGGTATGGCGACAAATATGGCTCCTCATAATTTGAGAGATACAATAAATGCAATAATTGCCTATGTTGATGATAAAGAGGTTGATATTCAGAATCTTATTATTCTGATTAAAGCTCCGGATTTTCCAACTGGTGGTATTATTTATGGTATGCAAGGTTTTAAAGAAGCATATGAGACAGGTAGAGGAAGGATAGTTATTCGTTCAAAAACAGAGATAGAAACTGAACCTAACGGTCGTGAACGAATAATTGTGACTGAAATACCATATTTGGTAAATAAATCAGAGCTTATTCGAAAAACAGCCGAATTAGTAAATGAGAAAAAGATAGATGGTATTACTAATATAAGCGATGAATCGGATCGAACAGGAATGCGTATTGTATATGATATTAGAAGAGATACCCTCGCAAGTGTAGTTTTAAATAAACTGTTCAAATATACTCAATTACAAACTAGTTTTAATGTTAATAGCATAGCCTTGGTAAAAGGACGACCTAAAACATTGAATCTTAAACAGCTTATTGAGAATTTTGTAAATCATAGACATGATGTTGTTGTAAGAAGAACTCGTTTTGAATTAGACCAGGCACAAAAAAAAGCTCATATTCTTGAAGGATTATTAATCGCCTTAGATCATCTTGATGAAGTAATAAACCTTATACGGGCATCAAAAAATCCTGAGGAAGCAAAGGATGGATTAATGCAAAAGTTTAGTCTTTCTGAAATTCAAGCAAAGGCTATACTTGATATGCGTTTACAAAAGTTAACAGGACTTGAACGTGATAAGATTAAAGAAGAATATGCTGAAATTCAAAAGCTCATAGAATTTCTTACAAATTTGCTAGAAAGTGAAGTTTTAAGATTGCAAGTTATTAAAGATGAGCTAATTGAAATAAGAGATAACTTTGGTGATGAAAGGAGAACTGAAGTGGTTCCAGATGAAGGTGAATTTAATCCAGAAGATTTTTATGTAGATGAAGATATGGTAGTTACCATTTCTCATTTGGGATATATTAAAAGAACACCTGTTACTGAATTTAAAACACAGAATCGTGGTGGAGTAGGAGCGAAAGGAAGCAATACAAGAGACGAAGATTTCCTAGAACATATGTTTATTGCATCAATGCATAATACAATGTTGTTTTTTACCGAAAAAGGAAAGTGTTTTTGGCTTAAAGTATATGAAATTCCAGAAGGAGCTAAAAATTCAAAAGGTAGAGCAATACAAAATATTATCAATATTGAGCAGGAAGATAAAGTTAAAGCATATATTAATGTTCAAAATTTAACAGACAAAGAATACATTGAAAATAAGTTTATTTTAATGGCTACTAAAAAAGGTATCGTTAAAAAAACTAAGCTTGTTGAATATTCTCGTCCACGACAAAATGGTGTAAATGCTATAACTATTAAAGATGGAGATCAATTACTTCAGGCAAAACTTACCGACGGAAAGAGTGATATTGTTTTAGCCACACGCGAAGGAAAAGCTGTGCGATTTAATGAAAGTAAAGTTCGTTCAATAGGAAGGACAGGAGCTGGAGTTAGAGGTATTACTTTAAGTAAGAAAGATGATGAAGTTGTAGGTATGGTATGGGTAGAAGCAGTAGATAATGAGATACTTGTAGTTTCGGAGAATGGATATGGCAAAAGATCAAGTATTGAGGACTACCGAATTACAAATCGTGGAGGAAAAGGTGTAAAAACTATAAATATTACCGAAAAAACAGGTAAGCTTATAACAATTAAAGGAGTAGACGATACTGTCGACCTAATGATTATTAATAAATCAGGATTAACAATAAGGCTTGCTGTAGCTGATCTTCGGATTACCGGTAGAGCAACACAAGGTGTTCGATTGATCAATTTAAAAAACAATGATTCTATTGCAGCTGTAGCTCAAGTTGAAAAGGAAGACACAGATTCAACCATTGATGAAAATAATGGTCCGAATTTTGATATTATTACAGAAGAAGCCTAAAAATGGCAAGATAAATTTGTCAAAATATTTAATTATCTTATTTTTGAAAAAAAATTAATAACAAAAATCTAAACAGAAATGAAAAAGTATTATTTTTTATCAATACTCATTGTTACTGCTGCAATGATGGTTACAACCTCTAGTTTTGCACAAAAGAAATTAGTTAATAAAGCCTATACATGGGCTCAACAAGGTGCTAAATTAGATACAGCATTAAAAGCCCTAAATGTAGCTGCAACCAATGATGAGACAAAAGACTGGGCCAAAACATATTACTCATATGCAATGGTTTATCAAGCAATTGGAAATAGCCAAGCTCCGGAATTTAAAGATTTAGTTGACTATCCTTTCATTAAAGCATTTGATAATTTTAAAAAGACCTATTATATGGAGGGAGGCAAAGCTTATAAAACGGATATTGACTTCTTACTTACATCGCTATCTGGAACATTAGTAAATAAAGGCATTGAATCATATAATGCAGAAAATTATCCTGATGCATTTAAATATTTCGAAAAAGCTGTTGAAGCAGGGCAAATGCCAATTTTTGGTGGAGCAATTGATACTGCCTTAATATTTAATGCAGGATTAATGGCACAACGTAGCAGTGATTGGGATAATGCAATCAAATATTACGAAGAATCAGTAATATATGGTTATGGAGAAGGTGATACATATGCTTTGCTTGCTGAATGTTATAAAGCAAAAGGTGATGTTGATTCATATTTGAAAACGCTTAAAATTGGATTCGAGAAATATCCTTCAAGTCAAGGATTACTTGGATTAATTATCAATTATTATATTCTTGAAGAAGAGAACGTTGAAGAAGCGTTTAAATACTTGGAAGTTGCAATTGAAAAAGATCCAACAAACGCACATTTTTATTCTGCAAAAGGACATTTGTATGATAAAATGGGCAAAACAGATGATGCAAAAAATAGTTATAAAAAAGCTATTGAGATGAATTCAGAGTTTTTTGAAGCTTATTATAATTTAGGTGTTATTTATTTTAATGAAGCAGTTGCATTAACTGATGTTGCAAATCAAATTAAAGACAATAAAAAATATGAAGCTGCCAAATTAATCGCAGATCAGAAATTCGAAGAATCATTACCATTTATTGAAAAAGCATTTGAATTACATCCAGACGATGTAAGTATAGCTAATACACTTAAGAATTTATATTATAGATTGAAGCTTACTGAAAAATATGAGGGGCTTATAAAGAAACTAGAAGAATAAAAAAATAGGGGAAACAAATTTGTTTCCCTTTATTCTTATATATCTTATTTAACATAATATTAATTATTGGACTCAGATATGGTCTGTTTGTAAAGATACTTATTATTTAAATCCAATAATTAGAATGTAATCAACTTGAGGGTTATCTAAATTTCTGTAATAAAATTTAACTTCAAAAAATTCTGATTTTTCATTAGGTTTTATATTAGTATTTTTAAATAAAAAGATTATTAGTAATTTGATATAACCTAATTTTAAAAGATTCCCAAAAGTTGAATATAGAATCCATCAGAAAATTAAAAAAGCCTATCTCCTTTTATAATCAAATTGTATTTTGAAATTGACTTAATTATGAAAATACTTGCATAAAATTATTCTAGAATATCTATAATGGTTAAAAAAATGTTAAAATTAGGAATCAAAATATTTGACATCAAATAATAAGTATCTTATTTTTATTAAAAAATAAATCTACCGATGTTTAGTTAAGTATTAATCAAAAATTATTAGTTATGTCACACGAAAAAACTATTAATGACGGTAAAAAAAAGAAAGCTCCAGCCAAAAGCTTAAAAGAAAGACGAGCCGAAAAGAAAGCAAAACATGAGGAATTAAAACATGCAAGAAAACCAAGACTTCATCAGAGTTAGATTTAATTAAACCCGGTAATTTCCGGGTTTTTTTATCTAATTAAAGTGTTTTATTGATTTGCTGACGTACTATTTTTCTGCAAAGCATATCCACTTCACGATTGTAATTTATTAAATCTGATGTCTTTTGATGAGCCTTTACCTTTATAAATTCAATATTGAAAGATTCTAAAAGTTGAATTAGCTTTTTGACTAAGTCACTATTCTGAATGAGATTCCCGCTATTTGATGTAAATTTTTTGGAGACTAGTTTTTTTGCTCTTCTTGGGATTTCTGCAACATACTGACTATCAGTATATATATTAATTAATTTTGGATTTGGAATTTCATTCAACACATGTTTTAATGAGTTTATTACAGCAAGCATTTCCATTCTGTTATGTGTAGTTTCATTTTCTACTCCCTTCAAAACAAGTTTGTTGTTGCTAATAAAAATAATGGCTGCCCATCCACCTATTTTAAATTTTGGATTGCAGCTTCCATCAGTATATATTTCAATAAGTTGTGAATTCAAAATTTATGTTTAAATAACTTTTATTTGTTTCAATTTACAGAAAAACTCAAGAATATCTTTGAATCTGCCAGGAAGAATTAAATGATGATTACCTAAGGGCTGTTCATTAAGCAATTCGATAGAATTATTAGGTAATTCAACCTCGATTTGTGTTCTGCAGGCATCACTTCTATCTGGTTTACTTGTTACTATACCAGTTCCAATAAATGCTTTTTCCAGGTTTTTATCGAATCGGAAAATTGTTATTTCATTGGCTTCAAAAATACCTTGAACTGCTGTACCTGAATTAGTTTCGAAGTGAGTTGCTATTTTGTATTTTGATACAAGATTTGTAGCAATAGTGCAATGTGCGAGAAAAACGGTGTTTTTATTTATTGATACCAAATTAGCCATCCAGGGTACTTGACCAACTAATTCCTTGGCTATAATCATTCCTGTAATAGCAGTTAAATCTCCCTCACAACCAGCTGGAAATAAATCATTATTTAATTTTGATAATGCAAGACATGCAGTAACAGCATGTTCCCTGACCATTGGAAAGCATTCAACAGTAATTGCATCCAACTTATTATCATTAATTATATGCTCAATTAAGTTGTAAACCTTTGATGAATCTTTTAAATCAATTCCATCAGAATTATTGAAATGAGTAATAAATTGGTTATTTATCTCAAATTCAGAATATTGTTCGTGGCTTTCCCAATCTATTTTTACTAATTCAATATCAAATTTACTTTTAAGCACATTGCCTTGAATATCAGAAGCAATAAGCCATTTTGAGATGTTTCCAAGAAGCCCAAGTTTATACTTTTTAATTTTTGAAATAGCTTGTTTCGAGCATAAATAATATTCAATTAATCGAGAAAGGTTTTCTTCCGTGTCAATATTAATTAGGATTGAAACAATATTATTTTGGTTACAATAAGCTTTTATTTCTGTAGCAGCGGCATAACTATTGTTTTCATTCATGGCAAGTATTAAAACATATTTTAAGTTATCCACAACCATTTTTGCCTCATACTCAGATCCTCCAGTTAGAATAAAGAGTATTTCAGGATTCGCTTTTGATGTTTCGAATTTTAAGGCTGGAAGTTTTTCATGTAAAATCTTTTCACCTCTTTTAAAAACATCCTCTGGCGCTGCAGGATATGCAATACAATCTACTTTAATAGTTGCCATATTTATTTCATTAGTTAAAAGTTAAAGATAAAAAAACAGCTTCAATTAATTGAAGCTGTTAAGATTAATTTGTAAAATAAAATATGGAACTATTTTCTTTTAACATTTACTGCCATTAATCCTTTTTTGCCTTCTTGTAAATCAAAGGTAACTTCGTCATTTTCTTTGATTTTATCAACCAGACCTGAAACATGTACAAAATACTCATCGTTTGTTCCATTTTCTTTAATAAATCCGAAACCTTTTGTTTCGTTAAAAAATTTTACTATACCTTCTTTCATGATGTTTGATTAAAAATTTAAACAAAGTTAACTATTTAGAATTAATATTCATAATAATGTGAAAAATAATCACCTTTATAAGAATCTGAATGCTATAAATATTACTTAATTTTTTCTTTAAATACTTTTTTAAACTTATCAAGCTTTGGTGTTATTGTAAACGAACAATAAGGTTGAAATTTATTGTTATTGTAATAATCCTGATGGTAATCTTCAGCTTTATAAAACGAAGTAAAAGAGCTTATTTCAGTAACTATAGGTTTTGAATAGATATTGGCTTCGTCGAGTTTCTTTTTATAACCTTCGGCTATTTTTCTCTGTTCATCAGTATGATAAAAAACAACAGACCTGTATTGCGTTCCAACATCTGCTCCCTGCCTGTTTAATGTGGTTGGATCATGTGTTTGCCAGAAAACCTCGAGTAATTCCTTAAACGAGATAATTTCTGGATTAAAAGTAATCTGAATAACTTCAGCATGACCTGTTTCACCAGAGCAAACTTGATCATATGCAGGATTTTCGGTTTCTCCACCCGAATAACCTGATACAGCCGATTCAACACCATTTAATTGTTCGAATATAGCTTCGCTGCACCAAAAACAACCCGATCCGAATGTTGCAATTTCCATTTTTACCTTATTTTGTGAATTTGTTATTATGTTCATTAGCAGAAAGAACAAAACAAAAATATATGTTCGAATGCTCTTCATAGTTTTTCTTTTATAAACAGAAACAATCAAAGAATGTTTACTACAAACGCCATATTTCTGCTTAAATCAAAGTGCAAGGAGTTTAAAAACTCTATTTAAACATTGCTCTGCGCCTTACTCCCTTTGCTCCTAGTTTTTTTTAAATTTTTGCAAGAATAGTTTATTAAGTTTCTTTCGACTTTCGTATTTTTAGAAAGTTTTAAGAAAAAGAAATGAATTTCAAAGACCAACTGATGGCAGAGCTTTCGAAGCGAAATACAGATTATATGGCTTCGATAATAGGAAATAATGAAGACCTTTTTAAGGAGATAATGAATGTAGCATTATATGCAGAAACCTTAGTTTCGGGAAGAGCATTTTGGGTAGTTGAAACAGTATGGCTGAAATATCCCTATTTGATTAATCCGTATATTAATGATTTGATTGATTTCTTACCTCGAACAAAAAAAGATAATCAACGAAGGCATAGCACCAAAATTTTATCATCTATTGATTTGCGGACATTAGATGAAGACCGGTTGGGCACGCTGATTGATAGATGTTTTTTTTGGCTCGAAGATCCCAAGTTTCCCACTGCAGTTAAAATGTTTTCGATGGAAATAATATATAACTTTGTTTTAATTGAACCTGTGCTTGCAGGTGAACTGATTGCAATAATTGAAAATCAACTTAACGAAGGTACCCCTGGGTTTAAAAATCGTGGTGAAAAGCTACTAAAAAAACTTTATAGGTTTGTAGATTAATATGTTACTTATATTTATAATATAATCTATATATCTATATATAAATATATAAAAATTCTATTAATTTTGCAACGAATTTAAAAATATTACAAAAATGAAGAAAAATATAGTTGTAAACGAACAGTTTTGCCCCCAGAATCACCATTGTCCCTCCATGAACAGATGTCCTGTGGGTGCTATTGTTCAGAAAAATTCTTACAGTGCTCCTGAGATTGATTACAGCAAATGCACTGGTTGTGGAATTTGCACCAGAACCTGTATGGTATTTCAGTGTACAAATTGCTAATAATAAAAAATCCGGGAAACCCGGATTTTTTATTTTGGTTGCCAGTAACATACTTTCGGAGAAACTATCTTTCCGTCCTTTTTAAGAACATTCATTGCTTTATCAACATCTTTTTTATCGATCCCGGCGATTTCGGCTATCTCTCCTGCTTTTAATGCTTTTCCTGCTTTTTTCATAGCATCGAGCACTTTTTGTGTGTTGTCCATAATGTTATAAGATTAAAGATTAATATAAAAGTTTAAAGTTGACGCCAGCCTACCAAAGGTAGGTTTAAATTTAAAAATATCAAAAACTAGAGAAAAACCATTTTTTTATGCAGTTTCCCTGATGCTGTAATTGTTATTTTCTTATTCGTTTTATTGGAAAAATCATAGGAACCTTTTTTCTATATTCTAAATATTTATTTCCAAAGTCCTTGATTAATCTCTTTTCTTCTGAAAATCTTAAATAAGTAATTCCTAAAACCAAAAAAAATAGTAAAAGAATAAAACCTAAAATTGAGTTAAGAAAAACCACAATTGAAAGATAAAGAGAGAAAGCACCAAAGACCATTGGATTTCTGCAGTATTTATATGGCCCAACAGTTACCAGTTTTCTTGTTCGAGGGCTAATGGTTATTCCAAATCCATCCAATGGGCCACCTTTACCAACTGTTAATAAAAAAATATTTGACCAGATTGCAAACCATGCACCAACTAAAAAAAGTATTGAACAAATTATATATCGTAACAAATCAGAAGGAATCAAAATTTTACTATATAATAAGTAATCCAAGTGAGACAATTTAACTAAACCAAATGGAACCAGAATGATACATATTATAAATCCTAAAATAAAACCGATAATATACCTTACTTTTTCTTTCATTATTACTGATCCTAAATTAATGTATTATTTTTCCTATTCAATCCTATCAATACGCCACATATTTCCATTAAACATTCTGAATGCTATTAATCCTTGGCATTTAGATATTTATATATATCGCTCGGATAATTTGGTGCTGGCACTACACAGGCAGGATCTTTAATATAATTTGCCCGATAAATACTACAAAATTGTCGATTTATTATTACAGTATCAATTTCTGGTGGCTCAGTGAAAATTGGATCAATGTTATTATTTCCACGCCATGACATAACTAAGCACATAAAAGGTAAACACGTATAATTATTTTGCCATACATAAAAATCCAATTCATCAAATAAAATTGTATCATTCAGTGCAATGGTTCCCTTACCTGATACTGTAATATAATATTTAATTGTTAAATCCTCAATTGAATTAGTTAGTGAAATTTCTCTAGATTCTAAAGCTAAATACTCACAACCAATATGTGATCCATGAGTTCCGCAAATCGCATTTAAAAGTATTTTATTATTGCATGGTTTTGAATCTTTCCTAAAAACAAATTTTAATTCATTATTTGATGAATCAACAAATACAATAGTTTTTCCAACAAACTGATCAAGAAAAGCATTCGTAGTAGCCATTAAGTTAGCTTCGCTAACTTTCTTATCAACGCAATCTTCTTCATCACTGCAACTATAAAATGAAAGCAAAGAAAGAAAAACTAAAATATAATATGTTTTTGTCATTTTTCTCTTACCAATTAGTTAATAATTAATACAAATTTACTGTTTTGGTTCTCCTTTGTCAACATTCCCAACCTCGATAAAATATTTGTAATATACATTAAAACAGTTATTAACATTATTTAACACACAATCTACGAAAATAATCGTAGAAAAATTTGGAAGTACGAAAACTGTCGTATATATTTGTTGTACGAAATTATTCGTAATGCATCAAAACAGATTTAAATACGTCTTTATATCATGAGCGAAGAAAAAAAATATCAACCTACCGAATCGGAACTTGAAATATTACAGATTCTATGGCTTTACGGGCCATCAACAGTAAAATTTATTAATGATAAGCAAAACGAAACTAAAGAAGCAGGCTATACAACTACGCTAAAAATAATGCAGATAATGGCCGAAAAAGGCATCCTCGAGGTAAATAAAGAAAGTAAACAACATATCTACACTCCCACTCTTGATGAAACCGAAACACAGGGAAAATTACTCGATGGATTTGTGAAGAAAGCTTTTGCCGGTTCGGCAATGAAACTGGTAATGCAGGCATTGGGTAATCACAAGCCCTCGAAAGAAGAATTACAGGAAATAAAAAAAATGATTCAAAGTCTTGAGAATAAAACCGAATAGCTATGTATACTATCAATCAATTTATATCAGATGAAATAATTAGTGCCCTTGGATGGACATTTATGCATGTCTTGTGGCAAAGTTTTTTATTGGCTTTTTTGCTTGGTCTGTTTTTTAAACTATCTAAATATCTTTCTTCACATATACGGTATTTTGTTGCTCTTCTTTCATTGTTACTTATTGTTGGAATTTCGGTTTTTAATTTTATCAGATATTACGAGCCTGTTAATTATAACAATGATAATAAGGAGATTACAATACTAAAAGAAAGTACTTTATTAGCCAATCCCAATAATTTACTTTTAGGAAATGAAACTTCGGAATCTGTAAAAAGCAGTTTCTTAACCCTAATTCAGAATATTGATCAGTATTTCCCCATTATAGTTAATATTTGGTTGGTCGGCATTACTATTTTTATTTTAAAATTCATTTTAAGTATGCTTTATACTCAAGGATTAAAGCATCGGAATGTACTCTATGTTTCAGAAAAATGGATTAAAAAATTTAGTACTCTTGAAAAGAAATTATCACTTGATAAAAGAATTAAATATCTTGAATCTCAATTATTAAAAATTCCAGTAGTTTTAGGTTATTTAAAGCCTGTTATCATATTTCCGGCCGGAATGTTGACAGGAATCCCTGAAAATCAGATTGAGGCAATTATAGCACATGAGTTGGCGCATATAAAACGTCATGATTACCTTGTGAATATTCTTCAATCTATTATCGAAATAATTTTCTTTTTCCATCCTGCAGTTTGGTATATTTCATCATTAGTTCGTAATGAACGCGAAAATTGTTGTGATGATATTGCTCTTCCTCTTTGTGATGGATCACTTACTTATGCTAAGGCATTGATATCAGTTCAAGAAATTGTTCCCGGAAAAGTTTATTCCGCGGTAGCTTTCTCGGGGCAAAAAAAGCAATTGTTAAACCGAATAAAACGAATGATTATGAAACCAGAAATGAAATCAAATTTAAACGACAAAATTATAGCTTCGCTTATAGTTATTATTGGAATAGTAACACTTACAGTAAGTGCAAATTTCAAAGCAGAATCATCAGAGCCAAATGCAATGGTGAATTATGACTCTAATTATTTCCCATTTATAAATCCTGTTACGAATACTGCAAAAATAATTAATCCAAAAATTGTGCAGAAAACAAAAAGCTTTTTAAACGACACATCAAAAGTCGTGAAAAAGAAAAAACATGTTGATCATGATGTGGAAATAGATATTGAAGATAATACAGTAATTAAAAAGTTCAAGGATAAGGATGGAAAGAAGAAAGAAATGAAATTTACCCTGAAAAAAGGAGAAGTTGTTGAGCTTTATATCGATGGAAAAAAAATACCCGAAAGTGAATACGCTACTTATCAGCCTGAAATAGATAAGACAATTGAAGCACTTAAAGATGCCAAAGAAGATATTAGAGAAGCTATAAAAGAAATCGAAGAAATCGATTTTGATAAGATTCAAAAAGATGTACAGGAAGCTATGGAAGATGTTCATATTGATTTGGCCAGGATTAACGAAGATATAGCAAGATCAATTGAAGAAGCTAAACAAATAGATATTGAAGAAATTATGAAGGAAGTTGAATTTAATATTCAAAAAATTCAGTCAATTGATTTTGACGAACAATTGAAAGAAATACAAGAGTCCATCGAAGAAATTAAACATATAAATATGGAAGAAATAGAACTTCAGATGAAAGAAGCTCAAAAACAAATTGAAAATATTGACTTTGACAAGATTAGAGTAGAAATTGAAAAAAACAGGGAACAACTGGCAAAGGAGATTGATATGGTGGCAATTCAGAATGAAATGGCAAAAGCACAACAAGAAATTGCTAAAATTGATATGGAAAAACTAAAACTTGAAATGGAAGAAAATTTTAAGCAGGTTGATAGAGAGAAAATGGTAAAGAATATGGAGAAAGAATTGGAAAAGCTCGAAGGACTTGAGTTAGAAAAAAAATAGTGCTTAACATATCAAATAATCGAACTTTCCGGGTTTATAATTCGGAAAGTTTTTATTTTTATAATTAATTATCATACCTCTAAAATGAATAATTTAAAGTACAATCTTATCGAAAAATGCCTGCAGATATTGAATGAAAGGGCTGATAATACTAAAAATGCTATGGAAGAATTGCAACAAAGTGCAAATGAATATGGTTTGCCAAAAGATAGGTATGATTCATTCAGAGCCCAGGTATTACGCAAAAGAGATTTGTTTGCGGAACAATATCAAAAATCTTTGGAAGAAATAGAACTTATAAAAAAAATTGATCCGGAAAAAATAAGCGAAAAAGTTGAATTTGGAAGCCTTGTAATAACAAATAAGCAGAATCTATTCATTTCGATAAGTTTGGGCAAAATGGAACTCGAAAACGCACAATTTTATGCTATTTCTGCTCAGGTTCCAATATTTAAGGCCATTCAAAACAAAAAAGCAGGTGATAAGTTTGAGTTTAACGGAAATAAATTTGAAATTTTAGAACTTTTATAACTTTATTATTTGTCTAGACATATATAAGTAAAAAAGAAAGCCGGAAGTTTAATCTCCGGCTTTTAAATTGAAAAATCAATTAGTTTAATCGCAAATTAAACTATTATAAATAGTTTGATACGAACTATCAAGGTTATCACAATCACTGTCTAAATATGCTTTAATAGCTTTTTTATAGTCATTGCATTTTGATGAATTGTCCGAATCAAGATAATAAGCAGTTTGAGTTTTGGATATTTTTGAAATCAATTCAGTACATGACAATGCGCTATCTTCTTCGCATGAACTCATTATAAAAGGCATTGAAATTAGAGCAACCGCAGCTAAAATTAAAAGAATTTTTTTCATAGTTGTAAATTTTTATTGGTTAGTAAATTATTAATACTGTTGAAAATTCTGAATTAAAAGTATGAATTAATTGATTTAATTAAAAACAAATCATAAAAATTTTGGTCAATACTAAGATTTCATATTGAATGATATTATTAAGTTTGATGAACGATATATTATAATTGACTAGAATAAAAAAAACTTCCAACGAATTATTCGATGGAAGCTCAATTTATTATAAAACCACTAAATTGATTTACCTTTTTCAACTTTTTTAAAAACCCTTAGAAAATTACTACCCCAAATTTTTTCAATTTCCTCCTTAGTATAGCCTCTCTTTAGTAGTTCAATCGTAATGTTTTTAAGTTCGCTAGCATCTTTGCAATCACTTAAACCACCACCACCATCAAAATCAGTTCCAATACCAACATAGTCAATTCCAATGGTTTTTACCACATGATCGATATGATCAACAGCATCAGAAACAGTTGCTAGTACTTTTGGATATTTTTGATTTGTTTCTTCCCATTCTTGGTACCCCATAATACGCAGTGAATCAGAGATGTTATCGAAATTATTATACTTTTCGCGGAGTATCATAAACGCAGAGTCTCTTTCGGGATATGGCAGAGGTGTTTTAACATAATCGCTTAGAATACAAATCTGGATAACTCCACCATTCTCTTTGAGTGCGTAAAGCATTTCGTCTGAGAAATTACGTAGATTATCACAAATAGCTCGTGCGCTCGAGTGCGAAGCAAATACTGGCACAGTTGATAGTTTTAATATATCAAAAAATGATGAATCGGAAATATGCGAAACATCAATCATCATTCCCAGGCGATTCATTTCTTTTACTACTTCTTCGCCAAAACTACTTAACCCATTATACTCAGGTCCTTTTTTATCAGTGGATGAATCGCAAATATCATTGTTTTTAGTATGGCACAACGTGATATATCTGGCATCCAGATCATAGAATTCTTTAATATTATTTAAGTCACGCCCAATAGGATATCCATTTTCAACGCCAATATATACGGCATTTTTTCCAGCTTTTTTGATTCGATAAATATCATCAGCATTTGTTGCAATCTCTGCCTGGTCTGGATATAACCTCACTTTAGAATGTAAAGCATTAAATAACTCTAATGTTCTGGCTTTTGCAACAATATTTGCAGAATCAGTTCTTATACCCTGATTAATAAATACTGCCATAAAAACGCCACCTAAACGGCCAGCTTTCATCCGTGGGAAATCAACTCTCGATCTTGATTTTTCGAAATCGTTCCATTTTCCAACATCATAATTCTCATCAAGGAAATTAAATGGTGTATCGGTATGTGTATCAATAGATACAATTTTATCATGAATTTTCTCGGCTATTTTATTCAAATCATTTGAACAAGCCACATGAATTAGCATCCCTATTGCCAGGATGAACAAGAATTTAAAATCTTTCATATTTTACATTTTGAGTATAACAACATTATAGACCAAGTAAAACTTAAAATGTTTAATCAGGTTATTTAATAATTCAAATCATTGTAAATTAATAAATTATTTATGTTGTTATTTATTAAGTTGAGAAATAGCGAATTAAATTAAACTTTTTTAGTGAATTTATATCATAATTAAATAACACAATAAATTTAATCTATGGAATATCAATTTAAAAATCTTAAAAAAGAAGATTTACCTGAATTATACCAAACATCAGTAAAAGCATTTAGTGACTATGCTGTTGATATGAGTTATATGACAGAAGAGAACTTAAATTATAGATGTATTAAAAACAATGTTGATTTTAATAAATCTGTAGCAGTTTATTTTGAAAACAAAATGGTAGGGTACACATTAATTGGTATAGATAACTGGCAAGGAGTAAAATCTGCATTTGATGCTGGTACAGGAATAATAAAAGAACACCGTGGAAAAGGATTGGCTGGTAAAATGTTTGAATTTGCTGTTCCTTTATTAAAAGATCATGGTGTAAAGAAATTTTGGCTTGAAGTTTTACAAGTAAATGAAAAAGCGATTAAAGCATATCAGAAAACAGGATTCAAAATAACAAGAGAGTTCGATTGCTTTAGGATTAAACCTCCTGAGTTAGTTTTAAGTGATAAATCGAAATTTAAATATTGTATTAAAAGGATTGATAAAAGAGATCTACTTCTATCTGAAGATTTTATGGATTGGCAACCTTCATGGGAAAATAGTTTAATGGCAATAAATAGAATACCGAATAGTGTTGTTTCTTATGGATCATTCATTGGCGATGAGCTGGTTGGTACCTTTGTATATTATCCTTCCTTAAATTGGATTATGAATATATCTGTAAAAAAGGAGTTTAGAAGAAAGGGAATTGCCACCGAATTATTACATTATTTTTTTAATGAGTTTAAATCCCAAAATAATTATATAAAGCTAATCAATATAGATCATAGAGATGATTGTATGAAAAGTTTTATAAAAAAAAATGGCTTTGAATTTACAATCAACCAATATGAAATGGCCCTTGATTTATAAAGAAAGAGCCGCTTTCGCGACTCTTAAAAATTTATCTTTTAGACAAGGATAAAAGGAAATTGTTAAAATTAATACCTGATACCATCATGACGAACCATTGGCACAAAGCGCACCGGGGCAACAACTTTTTTAATTAGATCACCATTTTTTTTCTCGAGAAGTATTAATTCCTGAACTATACTACCACCCAATGGGATAATCATTTTTCCACCTTCTTTAAGCTGATTTTCAAGAGGTTTAGGTATATCTGAAGGAGCACAAGTAACAATTATAGCATCGAATGGAGCTTTTTCGGGCCATCCTTTATATCCATCACCAATCTTAACATGAATATTTTTATATCCAAGATCAGAAAGAAGCTGAGATGATGTTTGACCAAGAATCTCAACAATTTCGATTGTATATACTTCGTTGACCAATTCGCCCAAAATTGCCGCCTGGTAACCTGAACCCGTGCCAATTTCGAGTACCTTTGTATTTGGAGTTAATTCGAGCAATTCTGTCATTAAGGCAACAATATAAGGTTGTGAAATAGTCTGGCCCTCGCCTATTGGTAAAGGTCTATCTTCATAAGCCATTCGCTCATAAGCCTCGGGAACAAATAAATGGCGGGGAACTTTTATCATAGCTTGAATAACTTTCTGATCTTTTATACCACGAGCGACTATTTGTTCACGCACCATTCGCTGGCGTACTTTTTGGTATTTATCGTCTTGAATTGAATAATTAGTTCTGGAAGAACTAAATAATACAAGGAATAAAACTGGAATTATAGATTTTGTGAGACCTCTAATCATGATAATTTGCTTTTCAGACTAAATTAATAAAACAACATATAGTTATCAAATTAAATACCAGAATAAGCATTTATAACAAGTTTTTAAAACTATTTCTCTATTAATAAATAGTCTTAAATTTTTTTATAACTTATTATTTCCATAGTTTTTCAGGGTATTTTCCTGATGCAGTAAGTTCTTTAATTTTTTCGACAACAATAGGTTTGTCTTCCTGGTAAGTAACACCAAACCATTGATCAGTGGCTTCAAGCACTTTTACTGTCGCATTTCCTGAATTTACCTGATGACTTACAATACTTGGAATATAATATTCGGATTTTAAGTTTTCCATATTAGTATTAATAAATTTAGAAAACTCAGACTCAAGTGCAGGGAAAACATCAGGAGTAAATCCCCAGAAATTCATTGAAACATATTCATTACCAATAAGCCCCAGTTCTTTTCCATTATCATCTGCGACGATTAAATCATACTTCCATCCTATTTTGGTTCTTTCAATAATATCAGTCATTTCCATATTCTCATTCACAGAGCAAACTCCACGAGAAACATGTCCATGTTCAGACAGTGTATTTTTGAGTAAATAACCTGCCATACAGTATTTTCCTTTAAGGTTGTTCTGCTGACTTTTCATATAATCAGCAACTACTTTAAATGCACTTTTGCCATAAAAATCATCAGCATTAATAACAACAAATGGTTCGTGAATTATATCTTTAGCCATTAAAACAGCATGTCCAGTCCCCCAGGGTTTGGTTCGATCTTTAGGTGGTTTTATTCCATTCGGTAGATTATCAAGCTCCTGAAATACATATTCAACTTTAATTTTTTTACTGTATTTGTCGAATAAAAGCTCTTTCATCTCCTTTTCGATATCCTTGCGGATAATAAAAACTATTTTATTGAAACCAGCTTCGATTGCATCAAAAACTGAATAATCGATAATTGTTTCACCACTGGGACCAACTTTATCAAGTTGTTTTAGGCCGCCATATCGACTACCCATTCCTGCTGCTAAAACCAATAATGTTAAATTCATAATCAAGATTAAAGTTAAAAGTTAAAAGTTAAAAGCTTGCCTGCCTTTGGCAGGTTTAAAGTTGCTTAAAAATTAAGCTTTTATGGGTTTTAATTTATATCCCCACATACCAAAGTAAAAAATCATTAGATAACATGGAACACATATCCAATAAGCATTTTGAGGCGAATTAGCAAAGTAATCTGCCATTGCGCCCCAAACCAAAGGTAATGTTGCTCCACCGGCAATTGCCATAATCAGTAGCGATGATGCTGTTTTTATATGTTTTCCGGTATTATGAATTGCAAGAGGCCATATTGCCGGCCATACAATTGCATTTGCAAAACCAAGCATAACAATAAAAAATACAGATGTTGTTCCTGAAGTAAATATTGCAGCCAGAGTAAAAGTAATGCCAAGTAAGGCACTAAGTATTAATGCAGTTCTTTGTGAAATCACCTTTGGAATTAACACTAGTCCAATAAGAATATAACCAACAACCATTGCCACCAATGTATAACTTGTAAATGCTTTAGCCACTGCTATATCAATCCCTAGTAGCATTCCATAACGAATAATCGTGTCTCCGGCAATAACTTCGGCCCCAACATAAAAAAACAAAGCAATAACACCCATCCAAAGATGAGGAAGCTGGAAAATACTTTTTACTTCATTGTTATTAGAAGAGTTGTCGGTTTCAGTATTCTCTTCGCGTTCAATTTCAGGTAAGGGAGAAAAGCGCATCATTATACCAAGAAGAAATAGACTTATTGCAATAACCGAATATGGAGCAATTGCACGCGCCGCGAGTGCATCAAGTGCTGCATTCTTTTCTGCAAGGCTCATGCTTGCCAAACTGTTTACAAAACTATCGCCATCGCTAAGTATAAAGTATGCTAGGATTAATGGAGCAAGAGCTCCTGCAATTTTATTACAAATACCCATTATGCTTATTCTGCTCGCTGCAGTCTCTACCGGACCAATAATTGTTATGTATGGATTTGATGATGTTTGCAAAACTGTTAGACCTGTTCCTAAAATAAATAAACCGATTAAAAATATGGGATATGAACGTGTTAAGGCAGCAGGAATAAAGATTAATGCACCAATAGCCATAATCCATAATCCAACCATCATTCCATTTTTAAAACCGGTTTTATTCAATACCCAACCCGATGGAATAGCCATAACAAAATAGGCTATGTAAAACGAAGATGCAACCATCAAAGATTGAAGATTATTAAGCTCACAAGCTATTTTTAAATAAGGAATTAAAATACCATTTAGCCATGTTATAAAGCCAAAAAGGAAAAATAAAACTCCAATAATTATCATTGAAGTAATATATTGTTTGTTAGTAGAATTCATTTACAATAGTTTAAGATTTCGAAGAACAAAAATATCAATATTTTAGAATTTTTTCTTCTATTAATAGGTTTTATAAAGAACTTTTGTGTTAGTGCTTATAATACAGTTAGATATTTAAATATTCGAATGAAATTGTTCAATTTATTCGTAAAGGAGAAAAATAATTTTAATTTTAAACCTAAATTAAAAACATACCTATGAGCAAAGAAACTATAGAAAGCTTGTTTTTTCAGAATAAAACAAAAGATCAATTGATCGAAGATACTCTTACCAGCTTATCTGCCCTATTGGCTGATACTTTTGCCGGCGAAGATGTAAATCAATTAAAAACAGAGTTTCCAGAGAATATTCAGATTGAGGATATCGGTGTTGAACTGCATCATGTAGCTATTTATGTTGAAAGCAAAGAAATGAAAACTCCTTGCGTTGAAGTTGCTATAAATATGGTATTCGAGAAACAGGAATATGAACTTGGTACATACGCCCTTGTTTTTGATGAAAAAGGAGAACAGATAGATGAAATTTTGGATCTAAATTAGACAAGGTACCCTTTATAAAGGAGCCATGTAATAAATTTCTAAATAAATTTAGTTTTTTATTGATATCAAGTCAAATCCAACTAGAACATAAATATTATTTGCTGAAATTGAACTTGCTGATCCTGCTTTTTCATACCTCAGTTCCAAACTTAATTTATTATAACTCGCGCCAATTCCTCCAACAATTCCTAATGCGATTTGACCCACTTTTTCATCGGTAACTGTTGTTGTAGCTCCGAATGTTTTTGTCTCATTTTTTTCTCCTTTATATGCAAACAATGTTGCCACAGAAATTCCTGCATGAAAATATGGTTTAAAATTGCCATAATCTATATGATATTTTCCTAAAAAATTAAATTTCGCATAATACAAATCTAAATCGCAAAAGTAATTATATGAAAGAATTACAGTTTCTACATTTGTATAATTATAATTTACCTTTTCATTATAAAACAATATTTCCTGATCCCACGAGAAACGCTGAAGCCTTCTAGGAGAAATTTCATTTAATCCAATTCCAAAGGTGTAACCTATATTACTTGGAATATCTATTTTTGTAGAAAAAGTACTATTAAAAATACCTCCAAAAACTTTTAAACTAACTTTGCCATGTTTAGGAGCAGGTTCAAAATACTTAATGATTTCAATCCCCTTGTTTTTTGAATATTTCTCAATTAAATCAATTAAAGGTTTAGTATTGTATGAAGTTTTATTTATCATCGTAATTATTGAAGGATCATCTTGTAAATAATCCATTAATTTCTCTTTATATTGTTCGTATTTCATAACTTTAGAGTTCCCTTCAATAATTTTTAAATATTTTCTAAAAATTAATTCTTCAATTTCATTTCCCTGATTATTTATGAAATAATGAATTTTTTTATTTTCATCTTTATAGTAATACAAATTATAAGCTCCTTGTATATATAAGGACAAAAAAACAACTTCTTTTTCAAATTTTCCATTAAAGTCTTGGGTCAATTCACTTATGCTATAAGGTGATTTGTCAATATCTACTATTGCACTTATATACATTTCATCTTTTAAATAATATGACATTTCATCTTTAACATAAAAAGATTTTATATCTAATGGAGAATAGGTAATTGGTTCACCTTCCATAGTTACCATAAAACTAATCTTATCAGGATTTCTATCCCACTTTCTATAATCTATAAAACCTTCAATTTTTTGTCCTGAATTATTAATAATATAACCAGGTTGAAAATTTTTTTGTGCAAAAAGACAATTGCTAACAATTGCAAAACTTAATAATAAGGTAACTTTTCTCATTTTAATTTTGGTTAATTAAAGATATCTAAATTGATCTGTTTTGCAGTAATAAAAAAAAATACTGATGATAATCAGTATCTCTTTTTTAACATTTCAATTATTATTATCTCGTATTTTTAAATGCTAGTTCGAGTTTTTCGGTTAATCTTTTATACACATCTTCTTCACTTCCGGTTCCATCTACTTCATAGATATTCTTTTGCTTCTTGTAATAATTTAGAACTGGTAATGTTTTGTATTGATAAATTTCCAGTCTTCTCACAATTACATCAGCATCAATATCATAGTTTCGTTTATCAGGAGTCTTACTTCGTGCATTTAATCGTTTAATTGACTCAAGAGTTGATATATCAAGATGAAAAACACAAGATACTGATGAGTTTAATTTACGCAATAACCCATCTAAAATATATGCCTGAACAATTGTTCTTGGGAATCCCTTAAAGAAGAAACCTTTTGCATTTGGGTGCATCTGAATTTGTTTTTCAATTAGCTTAATAGCAAATTCATCTGGCACAATATCGCCTTTCTCCATGTATTCTTTTGCACTTAAACCCATCTCAGTACCTTTTTCTATTTCGCGACGTAAAAGTGACCCTGTTGATATATAAACAAGATCGTATTTCTTAGCCAAAAGCTTGCCTTGAGTTCCTTTACCGGCTCCTGGAGGACCAAAGAGAACTACATTTAACCATGTTTTGGTAAGTGTGTTTTCAACTACATTTGTAATGCGTTCAAATATTTCATCTAATTTTCCAACTCCATCAACAGCATAGTAAATACCTTTGTCCTTATAAAATTGAGCAACAGGAATTGTTTTATTCTGGTATTCTTTTAACCTGTTTTGAATTACATCCAATGTATCGTCGGCACGATTTTCTTTTTTTGATCGCTCAAGCATTCGGTTCATTAGAACATCTTGTGGGACCTCAAGACTGATCATGCAATTAAGCGAGGTATTAAGATTCAATAATAAACCTTCTAAAATATATGCTTGCACTACAGTTCGCGGAAAACCATCGAAAAGAAAACCATTAACTTCGGTGTTAGTTTTAATTTTTTTTTCAATTATCTGAACTATTATTTCATCAGAAACTAATCCTCCTTGTTCTATCACACTTTTTGCTTTCATTCCAAGTTCTGAACCTTCAGAGATTTCTTCGCGCAAAATATCGCCAGTTGAAATATATGCCAGATTAAATTTCTCAATAAGTAGCCTAGATTGAGTACCTTTTCCTGCGCCTGGAGGACCAAAAAGTGCAATATTGAACATGTTTTTGTTTTTTAGGGTTAATTATTCAAAAATAACAAAAAGACTTAAATAGTCAATTTTTCATTAATAATAAATAAAGATTGTAATAAACTTTTACAAAACAAAAAGCTCAGCAGAATAACTACTGAGCTTCAATTTATGAATGGTTATTTTTAAACAACAGTCAAATAAGCGTATGCATAAGAGAATCTACCACTTTCAGGCACCATGATGAGAATTTTTTCTCCCTTTTTCAAATTTCCGGAATGAAATAATTCATCTAAAATTATATAAATTGAGGCAGAGCCAACATTTCCAACACGAGTTAAGTTTGTAAACCATTTTTCATCAGTAACTTCAATTCCCTGCGTTTTTAACTCATCATACAATTTTTGCTTAAAATACATAGAAGATAAATGAGGCAAAAAATAGTTTACATCTTTGTGTGAATCAATATTTCTTTTCTTCAGAATATTTGCAAGGGGTGTAATACATCTGTTTACCACATATTTATCAAGCAATTTAACATCCTGCTTTACAGAAAAAATGGATTTTTCTAACCATAATTCTGGATCAAATTCACGCCATCCAATTAAATTTCCATTGACATCTTTATCTGAACCAGCATACATGCATGCATCCAATTCGTTTGCATACGAAATTGTTTCAATCCATTCAATTTTTAAAGAAATTCCCTCTGCATTTGGTTTGTTTTCCATGAGCATAGCTCCTGCTCCATCAGATAACATCCATCGCAAGAAATCCTTTTCAAAAGCAAGAATTGGATTTTGCTCAAGTTGATTTGTACAATTAATTTCTTTATTAAATTTATCGGCTCTTAATAATGTTGAAATTACTTCTGAGCCAGTCGCAACTGCATTTCTTGATTGTTCAGATAATATCGAGAGGTAACCATATTTAATTGCATGCATTCCAGCACAACAAACTCCAGATGGAGAATTAACCTCTAAAGGAACATTGCCTAATTTCCCATGAACCATTGATGCATGCGATGGTAATAATTGATCAGGTAACGATGTACCACAAGATAGTACTTCAATATCTTTAATAGAAAAGGCTTTGTTATCTAATTTTTTTATTGCATTCGCTGTTATTTCTGCATTTGAAAATTTTACATTACCATTTTTATCAATAACATAGTATCTGTTTTTAATACCATTTTGTCGTAAAACAATATTTTTTGATCTTGATGGTTTTCCATTTACTAGTCCTAAAATAGACTCCATTTCGTCATTTGAAACAGGTTCGTTAGGTAGAAACTTCGCAATATTATTGATATATACTTGGTTTGACATATATAGTTTTTCTGTATTTATTTGAGTTTGACTCCTGAAAAATATTCTTTGTCTCTTTTTATAGTTTTAATCCGAAACGGGGCAAAAATAAGAAAAAAAATGTATTCTATAGGAGCAATTACTAAAATTGCAAAAGGAAAATAATAAGCAAACATTTTTACCCTTTTTTTGCGAGATGGATTATTGGGACCACCTTTTTTTAGAATAAAACCTGCCCATTTTAAAAACACTCGTTTATAAGCCATTCTCTCTACTGTAGATAAATATGAATTAATCTTGACTGCTTTGGCCTTAACTAATTCTTCTTGCAATTTATCAAGCATATTATTTTCAAAGTAATTTTTTACAATCTCTCCAAATAAATCTACATTGGCAATATCTTTATCAGAAATGCCTGGTTTTGGAAAAAATCCTAAGAAACGGTCTTTTTTACCTGTAAATAAAAAGTAAGAGATTGTGACTATTCCAGTCAGATTTTCAGCTCGATCTTGCAATACAATATTTCCAACAAGATTCCCCCCTAATTCATTGACTTTTTCTTTTATGTACTCCTGTGCAACTACCCACATATTTCTGATGCCCAACAATGTAATAACAGGTTTGTTTTTAAATATACGTTTTGCCTGGTCCGACATTATGAAAGAATTTGATGGTATTGCTGGCGACATATACCAAACAGAATAAGCAAAAATGATTAAGTCAAAATCTTCATTTTCTAAATTCAATGGTCTGATCTCACAAGGAATGTGATTTACTGATTCAGGAAAAGCATCGAAAAAATTATAACCCTTCCATGGAAATTTATAATCATTCACTGGCTCAATTGGAGCAAAGGTAATAGAATAGTTACCAGATTTTTCGAATGGTTTGGTAAAATTTTTGACAATCTGTGTCAATTGACCTGACTGAGAATAATAAACACAAAGTATCTTTTTCATTTGTTATTTCTTTCGTAAAAAATGAAGGCTAAAATAAAGGAAAATATCGTAAAACGAATATGTTTTACAATATCATCATTAATAATAATTATGTGTGGATTTCCTATTTTGTTGAAGGATTTGCTAAAAAATAAACAGCTATACCAGTAATAATGATAAAAACTGATAAAGATGATGTAACACCTGCATCAAATAATTTAACAAGATTATATATAGAAATAATTGTTAATACCAACCCAGAAACGACAGTTAATGTCTGCTTAACGACAAATCCGGAAATAAAAATGAATATACTGAAAATACCAAAAAGTAGAGCAACATAAAAATTTAAATTTTCGTAATCAAAACTAATAATAGTATCAAAATAGTGAGTGTAGGCAAATAATAATAAGCCTATGCGCATTAACCAGATTGATAATGGCAATAATGATTTTATAGGTTTCATAGACTAAATTTTAAAGTTAATTATTGCGAATTTAAAGAATCATTTTAAAATATAAAAAGATTAGTATAATCAGTTTGTTTAGTATTTTATATTATAGTTTGAACAAAATATACTCTTCTCTGTTAAATAAATAAAAAACCACAAAATGAAAAACATATCTAAAATTCTATTTATTGCAAGTTTAATAGTTATTCAATTATTCTATTTTTTAATAACAAAAGCTACTGAACCTGAAAAATTAGTTAAAGAAGAGAAAAGTGAATTTCTTTATGATGCCATAATTGTACCTGGAGTGCCTTTTAAAGACGAAAGGATGGGAAGAGTATTAATGGGAAGGATATACTGGTCACATTATCTATATTCAAAAGGGATTACTAAAAATATAATATATTCTGGTTCAGCCGTATATACACCATATATCGAAGCGAAAATAATGGCCCTGTATGCAAAACATTTAGGAGTTCCTGAAGATCTTATACATATTGAATCGAGAGCAGAACATAGTGTTGAAAATGTTTATTATTCTTATGAAATTGCTAAAAAACAAGGTTTTAAGAAAGTAGCTCTTGCAACCGATCCATTTCAATCTCGAATGCTTAAACGTTTATTAAAAAAGTTAAATATTGAAATTGACTATATCCCGTTCTCGTTTGATTTTCTTGATTCTTTGATTATCGAAGAAATTAATATTATACCTGATGAAGCATTTGTAGATAATTTTATAGCTATACAGGAACGAGAAAGTTTTTTTATGCGTTTTAGAGGAACGATGGGTAAAAACATTAAGTTCGAAGACTAAATTCGATCGTAATTATATTATTTGTCATTAAACTTTGCATATTTTTGATGGTCAAAAATGCAAAGTTTTTATATGAAAAAAGTACTTGTTTTTTGTGCTATATATTTGTTTAGTAATATATTGCACGCACAAAATCCTGATTGGCTAACTTATTACGAAAAATCTGGGTATCTGGAAACTCCCCGATATGATAAAACCATTGAATATTGTCTACAATTGGCCAATGCCTCTCCATTAGTGCGGTATTCTAGTTTCGGAAAAAGTCCTCAGGGAAGAGATTTACCACTATTAATTATCGATAAAAATAAAAACTTTACACCGGAGAGTGTTCGAAACTCTGGTAATGCTGTTTTACTAGTTGAAGCATGCATACATGCTGGCGAATCAGAAGGGAAAGATGCTGGTTTAATGCTTATCCGAGATATTATAATTCATAATAAATATCCTGAATTATTAGATCATGTAACAATTTTATTTATTCCTATTTTCAATGTTGATGGGCATGAGCGATTTAGTCCATATAATCGAATTAACCAGAATGGTCCAAAAGAAATGGGTTGGCGAACAACAGCCCAAAATTTAAATCTAAATCGTGACTTTATAAAAGCGGATGCTCCCGAAATGCAACAATGGCTTAAGTTATTTAATAGCTGGTTACCTGATTTTTTTATCGATGTTCACACTACTGACGGTGCTGATTATCAATATACAATTACATATGGCATGAATACTTATGGCAACATGAATAAGCAGCATACCGATTGGCAAAATAAGTATCTGATTGAAATTGAAGATATGCTTAAAAAAGACAATGTTTTGATTTTTCCATATGTTTCATTCAGGCAATGGCATGATCCTCGAAGCGGTTTAATACATGGTATTGGTTCTCCTAGATACTCAACTGGCTATTCAACTGTGCAAAACCGTCTAGGTTTGCTTATTGAAACTCACATGTTAAAGGATTATAAAACTCGCGTCGATGCTACATATAATATGATACGTCATTCAATTACAATTATGAACAGAGATCACAATTATTTAATTGAGATTAACCACAATGCCGATAAAGAAGTAGCATCGAAGGAATTTAGGAAGCAAGAATTTGCAGTAAGTTATAACACTTCATCCGACAGTTCAATTGTTAAGTTTAAAGGTGTTGATTATGAAATAATTAAAAGCGATTTAACAAGTGATAATTGGTTTGTTTACAGCAAAGAACCGAAGGAGTTTGATATAGTATCATTTGAAAAACAGGAACCAGTTGAATTTGTGAAGATGCCTGAAGCATATATTATTCCAGTTGAATGGACAGAAATCATTAATAGATTATCGTTGCATGGAATAAAATATAAGATACTTGAAAAAACTACTGAATTTCAAGTAGAGATGATAAAATTTACAAATGTGAGCTTTGGTAGATCATCATTTGAAGGCCGTCAGATGGTTCAGGATGTAAATATGCAGACATCTTTTGTGAAAAAAGAATTCCCTGCTGGATCTGTAATTATAGATATGAATCAAAGAACAGCACTTGTTATAGCTCACCTTCTTGAGCCAAATGCACCAGATTCATATCTAAAATGGGGCTTCTTTAATCCTATTTTTGAACGCAAAGAATATGTTGAAACATATGTTATGGAAAAAATGGCCAGAGAGATGATTGCTAAAAATCCTGAACTTAAAGTTGAATATGATAAAGTAGTAGCTGATAATCCAGAAATATATAATAATCAATATGCAAAACTATTCTGGTTTTTTGCACGAACTCCTTATTGGGATCAGCAATTGAACCTTTATCCAATTGGAAAAATTTATGATATAAATCAAATTAAAGATCTTTAATTTTTTGTATTATTGTTAACTATTTGCATCATTCTTAAATGTTTAATTAATAAATATTAATACCTAAACTCTATGGCAAAAAAGAATTATTTAATCCTATTCGCTCTGCTTTTATTTATTTTTACTCAGTGTACGGATAAATGTGGAGATAAAAAAACTGCTGATATTAAAAATATTACGGACATGACAATTAAAAAAGTTCAAAACTCTCTAATCGAAAAATTTGGAACTGATAATAAAGATCTGATTGAACGTGGAGTTGCTCATGCTGCATCATTATGGAGGGCTTCTGATGGTTCAGAATCAGAATTCGAAAATTTCTGCTTCGATAATTACATCAATGATGCAAATGAGAAACTAATAGTATTTGAAAAAACATCGAAGAACTTTGAATCACTTTGGGGGCATGGTAATAAAATTACACTTGACTTAAACGAGAACATGCATCTTGATAATGGTCCTTATCATAAGATTGATGCAATGTTTGCAGCATATAGCCCGGAAGCTCATTTCGCTGATGATTTTTATGCCAACAAAATAGCTTTTGTTATTGCTCTAAACTTCCCACCCTTTTCGTTAGATGAAAAAAATGCAATGGGTGTTAATTGGAACTCCAAAGAATGGGCTTATGCTCGTTTAGGAGATATATTTACAGCCCGCGTTCCTGCAGCATTATCGCAAGCTATATCGCAAGCTGGCACCGATGCCGATATCTATATTTCGGAATACAACATTTATATGGGACATCTTTTAAATGATAAAGGTGAAAAGCTATTCCCAGAAGATATGGTACTTCTTTCGCACTGGAACTTGCGTGATGAAATAAAATCTAACTATGCAAATATCGAAAATGGACTTGAAAAACAGGATATTGTATATTCAGTCATGAAACGTATTATAGACCAATCGATTCCTGAAAAAGTTATTAATTCAGGTGAATACGAATGGAATCCGATAAATAATACTGTTCTCGAAAATGGATCTGAGATACAACTTAGCTCTGAACCCGATACAAGATATCAACAGATAGTAAACAATTTTAGGTCATTAAAAGCTACAGATAGTTATTATGTTGATTTGAACACATTTATTAAAAGAAGCTTTTCGGGTGACAAAGAAATCCCTCAAGAAGAGGTTGAAAAGTTATTTGATGAGTATCTTTCCTCACCTGTTGCCAAAGAAGTTGGTAAGCTAATAAGCAAGCGATTGGGAAGAGATTTACGCCCTTATGATATTTGGTATGATGGGTTTAAGGCAAGAAGCTCTATTGATGCAAATTTATTAAACTCAATAACCGAAAATAAATATCCAAACGCAAAAGCCCTCGAAGCTGATTTAGGTAATATTTTGGTAAAACTTGGTTGGCCAAAAGAACGTGCATCATTTCTTGCATCAAAAGTGGTTGTTGATCCCGCTCGTGGATCTGGTCATGCATGGGGCGCTCAGATGAAAGCAGAAAATGCCCATCTTAGAACCAGAATATCTAGTAAAGGAATGGATTATAAAGGTTATAATATTGCAGTACACGAATTTGGCCACAATGTAGAACAAACAATTTCTTTACACGATGTTGATTATTATATGATTAACGGTGTTCCTAATACTGCTTTTACTGAGGCATTAGCATTTTTATTTCAAAAACGGGATTTACAATTACTCGGTATGAACGATCCAAATCCTAACAAAGAACATTTAAATAATCTAGATCTTTACTGGCAGGTATTTGAAATTATGGGTGTTTCAATGGTGGATATGAAGGTTTGGAAATGGCTATATGAAAATCCAGAAGCTACAGCAACTCAACTTAAAAATGCGGTTATTCAAATTTCAAAAGATATTTGGAACAAGTATTATGCTGATATCTATGGTGTTAAAGATGAGCCTATTCTGGCTATTTACACACATATGATTAGTAATCCGCTTTATTTAGCTAATTATTCATTCGGCCATCTAATTGATTTTCAGATTGAACAATATATAACTGGAAAAGATTTTGCTAAGGAAGTTGATCGAATATGGAGTTTAGGAAGACTAACTCCAGATGTTTGGATGCAAAAAGCTGTAGGTGAAAGTATATCTATTAAACCGATGATAGCTGCCACTGAAGAAGCTCTGAAACATATTAATTAATAGGGAATTAAAGATTTTTTAACGGATTGGCAATAAATGCCAGTCCGTTTTTGTTTTATAACAAACAACAAAATTCTCAAATAAATAAATCCATCTGATGTTTTTTTTTTATCTTTAACCTTTGGCAAGAACTAAAGAATCTTAATTATGAGCAACACAGTTTTAAAATCGAAATTTTCGATATTTTCTAGTCTGGGTATGATCCCTAAAGCTTCTTCAATAGAAGAAAAGGATAATAACCTGAGAAAAGAATTCGATGAATTTATGGCCTATAAAGAATCTGAAGAATTATCCCGATACAAAGAACTTGATGCATTCATAAACTCACCTGAATTTGAGAAGATTAAACGAGAGATTAATTCTTTAAAATATCAGGAATCAGAGGAATATAAGAAAGAGAAAGAATATCTCACCCTTAAAAAATCGAACAAAATAAAGACCTATTATCAGGTCAAGGATTCTAAAGAACTTAATCAATATATTGATTTTAGTAAATCGGAAAAGCTTGCCAACTATGAAGAACTTGATCGTTTTTTTACATCAAATGAATTTGAAGAGTTTAAAAAATCAATTATTAAGCAAAAAGAAGAGAAATTAAAAGAAATAAAAGATAAGCAAGAACGATATAAAGAGCAAAATAAAAAATATAAATGGTTTTTTGCATTCAAAAAATCGAAACAATTAGAAGAATTTAACAAGTTTGATGGTTCTAAAGAACTTGAGTCATTCATTGAACTTGAAAAAATAATCAAATCGACTGATTTTGAGGCCCTAATACGTGATATTGAAAATCAAAAGAAGCAAAAACAAGATGAATTAAACAGAATAAAGACCAGATATAATGAGTTAAAATCCTTATCGAAGAATACCAAAAAAGATGAGGTTTTTGATGGCAAATCCGAAATGGATGAGCTTGCATCATTAATAAAATCAAATGAGCATATTTCTGCTATTAAAAACCTTAAAGCTGAAAATCTGGATGAGTTTATAAAGCGTAAGGATTATCAAAAACAGTTAAAATCATCAGTTATTAAAAATTATTTTAAAACTAAAGAGTCAGATAATTACAAGCAATTCATTGAATTGGATGGAAGTCAATCTATTAAGGATTTTTTGGATTTAGAAAAGGAAATACAATCTAGCGAGCTTAAAGCTTCCATCCAGGAAGCAAAAAATCTAAAATTTGAAAATACTGAAGAATATAAAAATTTGCAGGAATATAAATCATTAAAAAAATCTTCTGAAATTAAACAATATTTTAAGTTTAAAAGTTCTGAAAAGTTGAGTATTTTTAACGAACTTAATGATTCACAGGTTATTGCAGATTATGAAGCGCTTGAAAAATATATTTTATCTGATGAATTTATTGAAAGAAAAAAATACCTTCAGATCAAAGATAAGTTTAAACTAAGCGAGGAGTATAAGCAACAACAAGAATATATTGCCCTGAAAAAAAGCGACAAGATTAAATGGTACTTTAAACTTGAAAAGGTTAATTCATTCGATCAATTGCAACACTGGGAGCTTACTTTTGAAGATGACTTTTCTTCACCAAAGCTCGATCTGGACAAATGGCTTACCGGTTATTATTGGGGTAAAACCATATTAAATGATAATTATGTGCAGGCTAATGAGCAGCAATTTTTTACTGAAAAAAATCTGGAAATAAAAGATAGTGTTTTGCGTATTACAACAAAGGCTGAAAAAGCAAAAGGAAAAGTATGGCATCCGTCAATGGGCTTTTATATCAAAGATTTTGATTATACTTCTGGGATAATTAATACAGGGCAAAGTTTTAGGCAGAAATATGGTCGTTTTGAGGCTAAAATTAGGATGAATCACTCCTATCCTGTGCATCATGCATTCTGGATGCTTGGAGAAAAAATTACGCCCGAACTAGATATTTTTAAATATGATGGTAAGTCTAAAAATAAGATTAGTGTTGCCAATTATTGGGGAACAGGAAAGAAAGAAAAGCTAAGGTCATCTGTTTCTGGACCAAATTTATCATCCAATTACTATATCTATACTTTGCTTTGGACTCCTGAAAAGTTAACATGGAAAATAAATAATATTCCCGTTTATGAAATTACTGAAAGCATTCCGCAAGAGCCAATGTATATTTTAATAAGCTCAGGAATTGCTGCAAATGGATCTCCAGTTCAGTTGCCATGCACAATGGAAATAGATTGGGTTAGAGTTTATCAGGAAAAGAAATAGATAATAATCATTTCAATTTTTTTATCAGTTGGATTATCCCAACTGATTTTTTTTTATTCATTTTGTTTAAGTTTTTGCATTTGCTGAGTAATTCTGATTAAAGCATCCTGAAGGGTTTCGTCAGGGATAATGTAGTTGTAATCTCCCCAGAAAGAATAGTCATATTCGAAATTTTTGTCAATAAAAACCTGGTTTGTAGAAATTATTTCGTTTCTGTTATAACGATCTATATTAACAGTATCAACATCGTTTACAGCAAATTCAAATATTGTTTTAAAATCTGAAGAAAATAATTGTCTGCGTTTTCTTACTTTAAACTCAAGTTCGCCTCTTACAAGATTTAAAAAATATATACCATTAATCTGTCTATAGTTTACCCAATAACTCGCAGATACAGGCTTAACAAATGTTCTCATGCTTTTTTTCAAAACTAGCTCTTGAGTTAGTTTTTCAATGGCTTCAGAATCAATATAAAAGTGTGCTGACCTTATAGTAAGGTTATCAGTATCAATATAAAGCTTTCCGGTAAACGACTGATCTTCGATATAATATTTGGGCTTAAACTCAATTACATAAGCAGTACTATTATCAAATTTTACGATATCAATTAATGAATATGTATACAAGTAAAAGTATTTTTCAAGTAAAAATGATAATGGATTTTTAATAATATCAAGATATAAACTTGCATATAATCCACCTTTTAGTTTTAAAAGGAAGGTGTCGTTTTCGGAGTAGTTTATATTTTTTCTGGATTTAACCATTTTTACCTGATCAGAATAATAACCTTCATATGGACTTTTATAAACACTCAATACCGCCTCGGAAACCGATGTGTATTTATTGTTTTTCTTTACAAATTCCCTGTAGAAGTTTGTCATCATATAAGGTTGGGTATAATAATTATCCTTTACTCTTTCCATTGCAGATTTAACAAGCGCTTCAGGATTATTACTTCTTATTATTACTTCTTGGATAGATAAGAAATCTTGCTCTAGATAAATAGTATTATTTCTTAAAGCAAGATCTAGAACCGGTATTTCTGAGTTTTTATAACCTATGTATGTGCATACAAATATTTCATCTTTATATAAAGTGGGTATTTTAAAAGTAAAAACACCTTCTTCGTTGGTAATAGTTCCTATACTTTTTCCTAAAATTGAAATATTGGCAAAAGGAAGTGGTTCTCTGGTTTCTTTATCAATTATTTTTCCTGTAATGGTTATAACATTCGAATTTGGATTATTACCTGAGATAGCATATAATCTGCCTATAGTGTTTTTTTTATGTATTACTATTTGCTTATCAATAACATTATAGGTTAGACAAGAATCATTTAGGATAATATCTAATAACTTACTAACCTCGGTGGAATCAACATCTATTTTGGTTTTTTTTGAAGATGGAATTAGATCGGCATTATAAGAAAAATCATAACCAATTTGTGAACCGATCTCATTTAAAACACTATATAATGATTGGTTTCTTGATTTGAATGAAATACGTTGATTTAGAATAGATTCTTGAGAATAGGAAAAAACAAAGCACATAAGTAAAATAATTACTACAATTAGTTTTCTTATGTACTTGTTTAATAATGTTTTAAACATTTATCTAGTTTAATAAACTATATGGAATTTTTAATTAACACAATCTCATTATTCTCATCATTTAGTTTTAAATCAAATGCCAGACAGATAACTTCAAGAACAGAATTAAGCTCCTGATTTTTAAATGTTGACGTAAATCTAAGATCTAAAATTGAAGTATCATTGCATGTAATATTTGATTTATAAACCTTATTTAAGGTAGTGATTACATTTTTCATTGTATCTTCTTTAAATATAATCTGTTTGGTTTTCCAGGCAATAATATTCTCATTTGAGTTCTTTGCTTGATTTATTCTATTTTTTGATATTGTAGCTATATCTCCAGGATAAATAAGTACACTTTGTTCTTCCCCATTTTTCTTGGTTACCTGCACCAATCCTGATTCCACAAAAACTTCAACCTGTTTATTATTCAGATTTGAATTTACATTAAAAGATGTACCAAGTACTTTTATTTCTGTATTTTGGGCTTCAATAATAAAGGGCTTATCAGGATTTTTTGTAACATCGAAATAAGCCTCACCATCAAGCTTAACTTTTCGTTCATTTGCTGTAAAATTTTTGGGATAGAATAACTTACTGTTTGGATACAAACTTACTCTTGTTCCGTCAGAAAGGGTTAATTCATTTTTAGCATCATTTACAGCAAAGTACTCAATTTGGTTATTATTACTATTGATAATTCTATAGATTTTGTTTGTAATAACTGTTAATCCAACCAATAATAACCCCAAAGCAGCATATTTCATATAAGCAGATAAACGAAATATATTCCTTTTCTCAGTATTAATAACGAACTTTTTATCTTGTTCAATTCTATTTTTAAGCTTATCCCACGCATTGTCTACATTAACTTCTTTCATAGTATTTTTCAAATTTAAGATCTCCCAATTTTTTTGTGTTTCAAAGAAAAAAATTTCATTTTCGATATTTTCATTTACCCACGACATTAACTCATCTTTCTCATTATCTGAACATTCTTTAGCAAAATATTTTGCTAAAAGGTCCCATTTTTCTGTATTTAATTCAGTTTTCATAAACAAATCCTTTCCAAATTATTAGATCGCTTCTGCATAATCTTTAAGATATATTCTAAAATGCTTAAGTGCCTTTCCCATATTTGCTTCAACTGTTTTTATCGAAATTGATAACTTGTTTGCTATTTCATGGTACTTTAATCCATCGTAGCGACTCATTTCAAATATCTGTCTGCATTTTTCTGGTAGCGAATTCAATGCTTGTGTAATTCTTTCGTTTAACTCTTTTGCTTTTAATTCATCTGCTGGATTAATGCTTTCATCATTATAATGAGATTTGTAATAGTTTTCGTATTTTAAATCAAGATTATGCACCCTGATTTGCTGTAAACAATTATTTTTTACTGATGTATACAAATATGACTTTAATGATGATTTTATATTAATTTCATTTCGTTTTTTCCAAATATTGTAAAATATATCCTGAACTACTTCCTCTGCTGAATCCATGCTTTGCAGATATCTATTTGCAAAATCACATAATTGTTTATAATAATCCCTAAACAATTGTTCAAAAATCTTCAGGTTTCCTATTTTTATTCCGTCAATTACTTCCGAATCTGAATAACTCATAATATTTACCGATATATATTCTTTAAATAACTGATAATATATAATAAAATTTACAAATTTCAAAAAAACTTTTGGTCAGCCTTTTAAATACCGACCAAAAGGTCCTTTTTAATAACCTGAAAAGGATACAGGCTTAACCTATTAACCAATTTTTATTTATAAAAAAGCCTCTAAACTTGCTTTTCTGTATCTAAGATTAATAAGATTAAATATACCCTATGAATTTTCTATTAAAAAATATAATTCTTTTAATTCATTATCTGAATTAGATAATAAATTAAAGGCAATGTTCCAATACTTAAAATTGTTGAAAGAAATAGATTCTCTGTAGCATGAATATCATCGCTTCCAAATCGTTTCGCTAAAACAACAATCATTGTCATACATGGCATTGCCGCTTGCATTATAAGAACTGTTTTGGCAGTAATACCCATTTCTATTCCAGTAAGTAGGGTAAATAATTGGATTATTATAATCATTAAAAAAGGAATAAAAAGCATTTTATTAAAAATCAGAACATATATTTCAGTTTTTTTAAATGCTGATATCATTGGATTTTGAGCCAATACTGCTCCAATATATAACATTGCAAGATAAATGGTTGTATCGCCCAAACCTTTTAAAGGTTTGTATAAAAACTCAGGAAATTGAAATCCAACAGTTAGTAAAACAATGCCTAAAAAAAATGCTATAGTATTTGGATTTACAAGGTGTTTAATATTTTGAGCAAAACTTGATCCACTGTTAGAATGAAAAATGAATATACCAATTGTCCATATAAAAAGATCTTGTGAAAAATGAAAAATAATTGCATAAAGTAATCCTTCTCCACCAGGAAACAAAGCAGAAAACAAAGGATAACCCAAAAAAGCAACATTTCCAAACATAGTGTTTAAAACATGTATATCGGCTTTTTTATCTGTTAATCCGAGTGAATTTTTAGAAATAATACCTGCTATCCATTGCAGTGTTATTGCTAAGGCAGAAAATACAAAAACCAAAATGCTGTTTAACAGAATCTGTTTATTTAGCTCAATGCTGGTAACCGAGATAATAATTAGAAAAGGCAAGGTAATATTAAAAATAACTGATGCAATACTATCTTTTACCTCAATAGTAATAATCTTCATTTTGGCAGCTATAATGCCTATAAGAGTTAACAATCCCAAAATAGCTATTTGCAAAAGAATTACATTAAAATACATAATTATGAATTTAGAATTAGCAAATCTACTAAAACACTTCGACTAAAAGAATCCCAAATTGTTTATTTAAAGTAATCATTTTTTTAGTTATTTTTGGCATTAAACGGGATGTAGCGCAGTCAGGCTAGCGCGCCACGTTCGGGACGTGGAGGCCGTGGGTTCGAATCCCGCCATCCCGACATTAGGATGAAGCCACTGTTGTTTCATCTTTTTTTATTTATTGGAGGCCGATGGGTTCGAACTACTCTCACGATCCGCCTTTGGCGGTGAGTAATCCCGCCATCCCGACCAAGCCCTTTTTGCAATTTTCGTCTTTTTTTATTTATCCGAGGCCAATGGGTTTGAACTTCTCTCACGATCCGCCTTTGGTGGTGAGTAATCCTGCCATCCCAACTTTAAAATAATTACTAAAAAAAACTGAATTGTCTTTGCGAACGATCCAAATTCTACATTTATCGTTATATTTGTTAATCTACAAATAAAACAACCAATCATGATAATTAAATTCTTAGGAGCTGCTCAGGAAGTAACTGGAAGCAAACATCTGATTAAAACAGACCAGGGAAAAAAGATTTTACTTGATTGTGGAATGTTTCAAGGTAAAGGACTTGAAACAGATGCCGCAAACAGGAAACTGGGATTCATTCCCGAAGAGATTGATCACATAATCCTTACACATGCTCATATCGATCATTCAGGATTAATTCCTTATGTATACAAGCTTGGTTTTAGAGGCTCAGTGATTTGCACAAATGCTACCCGCGATTTGTGTTCGATAATGTTTACTGATTCTGCTCATATTCAAGAGCATGATACCTATATCTTTAATAAACGCCGTATAAAAAAGGGACTTACACCTGTTGAGCCTCTATATGATAAAGCGGATGCATTTGGTGCAATGGAACTTTTTATTGGGGTTGCATACAACAGAAAATTCAGAATTGATGAAAATACAACACTCAAGTTTACCAATACAGGTCATATGTTGGGTAGCGGAGTTGCAAACTTGGAGATAATCAAAGATGGTAAAAAAACGACAATTGCTTATACTGGTGATATTGGTCGCCCGGAAAACCGTATTTTAAAAGCTCCTGCTGAATTTCCGCAAGCTGATATCCTTATTACAGAAGCCACTTATGGCGACAGGTTGCATACAACAACCAAGGATGCCGAAGAGACCTTACTTAAAATAATGACAGATACTTGTGTGCATAAGAAAGGGAAATTAATTATTCCATCCTTTAGTGTTGGTCGAACTCAGGAAATAGTATATTCGCTTAATAATCTTTACAATGAGGGAAGATTACCAAGAATAGATATTTATGTCGATAGTCCACTTAGTGTGAATGCTACCAATGTTTTTCGTATGCACCCTGAATGTTTCAATAGCGATGTGATGGAAGTTCTTGAAACAGATCCCGATCCTTTCGGATTCAACAGTCTGTTTTTTATTTCAAGCGCTGAAGATTCAAAAAAGTTGAATACAATTGACAAGCCATGTGTTATTATTTCGGCTTCGGGAATGATGGAGGCCGGTAGGGTAAAACATCATCTTGCTAATTCAATTTCAAATCCCAACAATACTGTTTTAGCTGTAGGTTATTGTTCTCCTTCTACGTTGGGTGCCCGTATTTTGAGAGGCGAAAAAACAGTATCGATACATGGAAATATATATGATGTAAAAGCTGAAATCCATAAGATTGATTCATTCAGTGGACATGGGGATTATAAAGAAATGGGTGATTTTATAAGTTGTCAGGACAAAGATAAACTCGGACAAGTATTTTTAGTTCATGGAGATATAGAAGCTCAGAAAAACTATAAGAGTCACCTTGAAAGTTTAGGATTCAAAAATATATCAATCCCTGCTCCTGGCGAGGAATTTGAGATTTAATGTTTGCTAAGCTGCATCTAATTCAGGATAATAATGTGGTTGCTGAACTTTCTCTGTATTAGCTTGTTCGGCAAATTCCTTACGCAAAAATGGAATTGTAGGATGATATAAGATATTTTTTGCATCATACGGATTAAAAAAAGTTTTAATCTCATGAGCAGAAATTTCTGGGTTGAGGAATTTGTTGGCTTCGGATTTATCGACAATAAGTAACATTCTTGGTCCGTTTGGCGAATCAGGATTATTATGCAGTTTCTGCGTAATTTCATTTGGTGGAGTGGTTATAATTGAAAAACTATCAGTTATCTCACCTGTTTTAGTATTTACCATGCTATTCCATATTCCACCTAAATAAAAAATCCCCTTATCAACAGGGTAAATGAAATGAGGATATGTTTTACCTTTGAAATGATAAAATTCAAAATATCCATCAACAGGAATAATACAACGTTTCGAATAAATTAAACCCTTATGTTGCCAGAATACTTTTTCGCAGGTTGAGTTTAGTAAAGACCTACCCTTTTTTGTTTCTCTTGTTTTTGAATCTCTATAAGCCCAATCTAATGTCCATTTCATGTTTTTTAGCTGTAGCTTTTCATTTTCCTTTACTGCACATGTTATTTTTGGTTCTGATTTACCAATAGCAACCCAATGCTCTTGCATGGTAATATGTGGATTATTCTCTTGTGCAATGAATGCTTCGTAATACAATTGAGCAATTTCATCTTCAGGATTTTCCTGAAATTGCTTTTTCATCGCCTCACGTACTTTTTTTGTTCCTACCCAGTAACACATAAGAAGTTTAAAGTTATAAGTTTGAAGTTAAAAGTTATCTAAATATACGATTTTTCAGATATTTGAGTCAAATTGTTGATCATAATAAATATAAGTTTGTAGCTAAAAGCTAATAGCTTGAAGCTTTCTTAATATCCTTCAAATGTTGTTGTATAATCGTTTTCTTATCGGCAAAACGTGGATCATCCTGAAAAGGTAAACGAGCTATCTTTTCCACTTCTATACTCGGAAAACCAAACTCCTGAACTACCTTTCCCATAATAAGATACACACCATAACCTGTAAACGGATATTTTTTAACTGTATCGGGAAAATGCACCGTATCAAAGAACTTTCCCTTTTCATCAAGAAAACATCCAAAATGCATCCACTCTTTCTTGACTGTATGAACATATTTAATAGTAACCAGATCACCTAGCATACGTACTTTTTTACCAATATGATTAGTCAAATCCGTAGCAAAAACCTGGCTGCGATACGATGTTTTTAGTAGATCGAACCGTGTAAAAGATATAGGAAAACCAAGTAATTCGATTTCGTCATACGCATCCTCTATTTTGCTGTGTGCCAGCTCAGGCAGGTGAAAATCTTTTACAGGTTCATCAAACAACGCATTTACCTTTGTTAGCTTTGTGTCTTTCGAAAAATACCAATGTGCTTCCCATAATAACTGTTGTTTTGTTTTGTTTGCAAAACGCATTGCCCCCACTCTGATCAATGTCTTAAGTTGCTCAATTCCAATGATTACTCTGTTTAAAAAATCATAAAAATTTTTGTAAACACCTCTGGCATTTCGCTCTTGTATTATCTGTTTAACAAGTTTTTCTTCCAGACTTTTTATATGCACAAAGCCAAGATATATATCAATTCCTGTGATTCGTGTAACATATGTACTGTTGTTTACACATGGCAAAAGTATATTGCCACCCAGCTGTCTGGCTTCGTTTACATATACCCATGTATGATAGAATCCACCAAAATTATTGATTACTGCTACCATAAATTCAAGCGGAAAATAGGTTTTTAGATATAAGCTCTGATAACTCTCCACTGCATACGAAGCCGAATGGGCTTTTGAAAATGCATAACCAGCAAAAGATGCTATCTGCCGCCACACTTCATCTGCCAATTCTGTAGAATAACCTCGCTGTTTACAATTGTTAAAATAAGTACTTCGTATACGCTCAAACTCTTGTTTTGACCGGTGTTTTCCACTCATAGCTCTCCGCAAGATGTCCGCATCAGATAGATCAAGTCCGGCAAAGTGATGCGCAATTTTAATTACATCTTCCTGATAAACCATTACGCCAAAGGTTTCCTTTAACTGTTGCTCAAAAATCGGGTGTAAATATTTAAAACCATCCGGATTATGAAATCGCTTAATATATTCCTTCATCATCCCTGATTTAGCTACTCCCGGACGAATAATCGAACTGGCCGCCACCAAACGAATATAATCGTTACATTGCAATTTCTTTAATAACCCACGCATTGCTGGCGACTCAATGTAAAAACAGCCGATAGCATCGCCATCATGAAGCTTCTGATTTACTTTGATATCCTTCTTAAAATCACGCACACGATGGACATCAATCTTTTCATGCTTATTTTCAAGTACAATATCAACACATTCTTTTATGTGGCCTATTCCTCGCTGACTCAAAATATCGAGTTTCTCAAAATTGATCATCTCGGCTACATACATGTCCCATTGGGTAGTTGGAAACCCTTTGGGTGGCAAATCAAGCGCAACATAGTTTGTTATTGGCTGATCAGATATTAATATTCCTCCTGCATGAATACTTCTCGTATTGGGAAAATCCATTATGCTGTGGCCAATATTCATGATTTTTTGGGCAATAACATCGTCAGCAGCTATTTTGTGAGGATTATGGGATAATTCATCAATTTCTTCTTTGGGTAAGCCATACACCTTTCCTAACTCACGAATTATTGCCCGATCCTTAAAAGTAGATGTTGCTCCAAGCAAAGCAGTGTATTTTTTTCCATGACGTTTAAATATATAATCCTGAATCTCATCACGGTCTTTCCAGCTATAATCAATATCAAAATCAGGTGGACTGGTTCGTTTGGGATTGATAAAACGCTCAAAATACAGGTCTAGCTCAATTGGGTCGACATCGGTAATTTGTAAACAGTACGAAACAATGCTATTGGCTCCCGAACCGCGACCCACATGATAAATACCTCGGCTCTGCGAATAGCGGATAATATCCCAGGTAATTAAGAAATATGCCGAAAAACCAAGATTATCAATTACTTCGAGTTCGTGTTGCACACGCTCAAGGGCTCTCTTGTTTTTATCGCCATATCGGTATTTCAAACCATCATATGCAAGTTTCTCTAGGAGTAATTTGTCATCATTTCTATCACCAGTGAAGGTTTTTTTATTCTTATGTGCCTTAAAATCAAAACCTATACTGCAGTTACTTAAAATATTTTCTGTATTTTTTATGATTTGTGGATATTGTGAATAATAAGCTAAAAGATTGTCTGTTGACATAATCACTTCGTCTGGCTGAGCCATTTGCAGAGATGTTAGTTTTGATATAAGTGTATTATTATCAACAGCCCGCAAGCACTGATGCACTTCAAAATCGGCTTTGGATTTAAGTGTTATAGGATGCCATACAACAAGTTTTTCCAGCATTAAACGATTCCCTAAGGTTATAAGCCCAGGTATTTGTGTTGGTTTTATGCCAAAACATTCATTTTTAGCTAGTTTTTTTGTATTATTCTTACTCCATGGGTAGATTATATATACATGATTGAAATCGGGCGCTATTTCGGGCAATTTGAGCTTGTTCAGATTGTGATGCGTTAAAAATTCATTTAGTTCAGCAAAGCCTATGTTATTTTTCGATATTCCGATATACAATAAATCATTGCCATTACGAAACTCTACACCGGCAATTGGCTGAATATCATTTTCATTACACTCTTTTATAAAATCCATCATTCCCATTGTGTTGTTTATATCGGTCAAAGCCAAACTATGAATACCATATTTTCTGGCCTCTGCGACCAAATCTTCAATGGTCATGGTGCCGTAACGAAGGCTGTAATATGAATGGCAGTTGAGATACATAGGGAAGTGAGCTAAAGTAAATTAAAGTGAGCTAAGCTGATATATAATTTAACCCTTTCAATATTCCAATATTCCATTTCCAATCATCTAAAAGATCAAATAAATATCAAGTTTTTAAATAGTTATCGTATTAATAAACCAAACAATAGTTTATTTCAGGAAGATGGCCCGTTTTATGGCTTTTATTCCATAGCGTATTTTCATCTTGTCTATTGCATAATACAAACGCATCATTTTAGGTGTATCATCGAATAATGATAGTTGCTGTGTTCCGTAAACCATGTGACTGAATCTTACTCCTATCAATCGTACCCGCATACGGCGATTAAACACCTTCAGAAATAATTCCTGAGCCACCTCGTTCAGCTGAAAATCGAGCGATGTATAAGGAATACGTCTTTGCTGTGTATGGGTATCGAAATTCGAATAGCGTATTTTAACTGTAATACAGGATGTGAGTTTATTATCCCGGCGCAGGTCGTAACAAAGCTTCTCGACCATTCCGAGTAATTTTGTCTGCAACAGCTTTACATCAATAATATCCTCGTCGAATGTTCTTTCGGTACTCATCGACTTTTGTTCCACATAGGGTTTTACAGGTGTAAAATCAATACCATTGGATCGTTTCCACATCTCAACACCGTTCTTTCCAAAAGTCTTTTCCATTATTTCCTGGGGAATAAGACTTAGTGTACCAATGGTATCGATGCCCATCATACGGAGCGAACGAAATGTCTTATCGCCTATCATGGGCATCTTTTTTATGGATAAAGGCCAAAGAAAAGGTTTAACTATTTCGCCCGGAACATTCATTTCGCCATATGGTTTCGCCTCGCCAGTAGCTATTTTCGAAACAGTTTTGTTTACCGAAAGCCCAAAAGAAATTGGTAATCCGGTTTCTTTTATTATCTGCTGACGTAGTTCGCGTGTCCATTTAAGACTGCCAAAGAACTTATCCATTCCTGTAATATCGATGTAATGCTCATCAATTGATGCTTTTTCAAATACAGGTGCACGCTCTGCAATAACCTGAGTCACTACCGACGAATATTTGCTGTATTGTTCCATGTCTCCCCGGATATAAACCGCATGAGGACAAAGTATACGGGCTACTTTCATTGGCATGGCCGAATGCACACCAAACATACGTGCTTCGTAGCTGCAACTGGCCACAACTCCTCTGTCCGACATTCCTCCTATAATTACAGGCTTGCCATTCAGGCTGCTATTTACGAGCCGCTCAACAGATACAAAAAACGTATCCAAATCCATATGAACAATACTTCTTGAATCCATTGAAAAAGAAAGAAAATGTTTTAATAGAAATAAAGAGACTTTGCAAAAGGTAGTTCTTCTCTACCCGCTATTCTACAGTAACAATGCTGTTTTCTATCTGCCTGTTTTTTATAAGGTCTTTTTCGGGCAGATATTTCCAGAATCGCTTGGGCAAGAACTGCATATGCACTTTAAGGTTCTTCCTTTCCCTTATATTTATGGCATTGTAATAGTTTTGCCAGAGATTCTGAAAAAGTTTCTCGCTAACATGCATAATGTCATTATCTATTTTTCCTGTTTCAAAGCTTATCTTTTTATTGCTGATAGTGATTTCCCGTACATCATGCAGATCGTAATAATAGCCAAATCTGCGACGGGTATCGAAAATTACCCATTTCTGGTCGGCAAAGCGATTTTTAAAGTGCTTAACAGCCAATGGCAATACATTGTACTGCGGATCGTGCGATGCATAAAAAATATCGTCAACTGTTTTTTGAAATCGCACAAACATAAGAATACGCTGGGCTTCGCGCGATACCTTGCGATAAATAGCATTTATTTTTATTACATAATCGTTGCTAAAATCAGCTTCTGTATTATATGGCATATTGATAATCAACTTTATGTAATTATATATAACCAATTCTATTTCTGGTAGTTCAGATAAAAAAGCAGTATAAATCCGTTCGCAATTCTGTTTACTCGATTTAATCCTTACCATATCCCACAGTTTCTCTGATTTTTCCAAATCAGTAGCTATATCAAACTTGGTGGCAAATAAATCATCCTGGTATAAGCGGGTACTGACAATCTTATCGGGCACAATACCTGTTTCCAGTGCATCGTGTATTGCAGAAAGTAAGCCTTCGAATGACTGATCGTATATAAATAGATTCATAGTGTATTGTTTTTAGTTTTAAGGAAATAGACTTAATTGTTTGTACAGTTTAGATTTGTTATTGTTTTTAGCTTGTACGTTATCTGATAAGAGAGCTTTTCGCACATATTCGGGCGAAATTTCGTTTACTGTTGGCATTTTTAGCTCGTTACACGTAATAAAGTATTTTGCACGCTTAAGCACCACACCTATTTTCTTAAGGTTCTCAGTTGTAAGCTTGTTGTATTGTCTGCTTACAACAATCAGTTTGGCCGACTTAACACCAATGCCGGGTACACGAAGCAGCGTTTCGTAGCTGGCTTTATTGATATCAATAGGAAATAGCCATGGATTACGTAATGCGTAGCTGAGTTTAGGATCAATCTCCAGATCAAGATCAGGGTGATTATCATTTACAATCTCTTCAATAGAAAAATGATAGAACCGGAATAGCCAGTCGGCCTGATAAAGCCTGTTTTCGCGTCGTAATGGAGGCTCAGCAAGAGCAGGCAAACGTTTATCGTAGCTGTTTACCGGAATAAATCCCGAATAATATACCCGTTTCAGGTTTTGATTTGTATACAGATTGCCGGCCAACGATAATATTTGCTTATCACTATCGGGTGTTGCTCCTACAATAAGTTGAGTGCTTTGCCCGGCAGGCGAAAAACGAGGTGCAGACCTGAACTTTCGTCTATCTTCTTTATTCTCTATGATTTTATTTTTTATGGTTGTCATGGGATTCATGATACTCATATAATTCTTATCCGGAGCAAGCATCTTCAGGTTGGGCTCAGTAGCAATTTCTATGTTAACACTTAACCGGTCGGCATATAAGCCTGCTTTTTGCTGAAGCTCGTCGCTGGCTCCCGGAATCGATTTTAAATGAATATACCCATGATAATTATGTTTTATACGAAGATCTTTAGCCACCTGAACCATACGTTCCATGGTATAATCAGGATTTACAATTACACCCGAACTTAAAAATAAGCCTTCGATATAATTTCTGCGATAAAACGCAATGGTTAATTCAACCACTTCGATCACGGTAAATGTTGTACGCCGAATATCATTGCTTTTTCTGTTTGCACAATAGGCACAATCGTAAATACAGTAGTTGGTTAGCATTAGCTTTAGCAACGAAATACATCTTCCGTCTTCGGTAAAACTATGGCATATTCCCCACGGTGCAGCATTGCCCAAGCCTTTGCCGGTATTAGGCCTATTGCTTCCACTCGATGCACACGAAACATCGTATTTGGCTGCTCCTGCTAATATTTTTAGTTTATTGATAGTTTCGGTCAACATTTAGCTATATAATACTAATATTATTAGCAAATATACTAAATAAATTAGCGTGAATCTATTTTTTTACTAAAAATTTATGTATATTTGCTATTATTATTTGCAGAATCAATTAAAATAAGCTTTTTATGGAACTCATTGGACAAAACATAAAATACCTTCGCAAAAGTCAAGGTCTTACTCAGGGCGAACTTGCTGAAAAAATTGGCGTAAACCGTGCAATGATAGGATCTTACGAAGAGAACAGGGCAATGCCCAAACTATCCGTATTGCAGGTTATTACTCAATATTTTGGCATTACCATGGATGAACTGACCAATATGAAACTTTGGGAATCGACAAAACCAGATACTAATCTGGAAAAACGAACCAAAGGAGAAAATCTTCGTGTGCTAACAACTGTTGTTAATAATACTGATAAGGAGTTAATTACTAGCGTTCCTGTTCAGGCATCTGCCGGATACACAACTGGATATGCCGATAAGGAGTTTATTGATGAGTTACCCTGTTTTTCATTACCATTAACAGAACTTAGCAAAGAAAGAACATATCGAGTTTTCCAGATTAAAGGCGACAGCATGGAACCTGTTAAATCAGGTTCGTATATAATTACAGAGTACTTGCCAAACTGGAACGAAATTGTTGATGACGAAACTTATGTTGTGATTACTCTTAACGAAGGCCTTGTTTACAAGCGATTATATAACCGTATTTCGAATCAAAACGAAATCATTCTTAAATCAGACAATCCTGAATACCAACCTTATTCTGTGTCAATTGAAGATGTTTTAGAAGTATGGAAGGCGCTCGGATTTATTAGTTTTAGCCTACCTAAACCCGATGAGCTAAGTATAAATAAATTACATCAAATGGTTATTGAGATGAAGAATGAGATAAATTCATTAAAAAAATAGAACATGATTGTAATTTTTTTATAAATTTGCCCTTCATGCGAGAATAGCTCAGTTGGTAGAGCGTAAGCTTCCCAAGCTTAAGGTCGCGGGTTCGAGACCCGTTTCTCGCTCAATTTAATTGTTTATTCCAGACTCCTATTCTTCTTTTTTTCTGATTGTATCTTTTTCCCTTTGAGTCTTTTTTCTATAGAAGCTTTACTTGGTCGTGTCTTTTTTCTTTTTTTCGGTTTATGAAGGGCTTTTTCAATAAGTTCAAAGAAAAGTTCAATTACGTTCTTTTTGTTGGCAAGTTGTGTTCTCTCAGTATCACATGTAAGAATAAAAAAACCATCCTGTGAGATTCTATTTTTTAATTTCACCTTAATGAGTTCTTTTTCTTCATAAGTAAGAAATTCAGAATCATCAACCTGAAAACGAAGCTCCATCTTGGTTGAAACCTTGTTGACATTTTGCCCGCCGCTCCCACTACTTCGTGTTGCCTTAAAAATTAGTTCGTTCTTTAAAGATTCTTTTGCAAGCATTTTAAAATATGAATATCTTTTTCACTTATTAAACCTCTAAATTATGAAGTTTAGTTTATTAAATGGAAACAAAACTTAATATTTAATGTTGTTTACTTTATTATTACTTTTTTTGTAAAAACAAGTTTTTAAAATGAAATCCAAATTTACGATGGCTCTATTTATTTTTATTGTATTTATTCTAATAATCGACATTTATACTTTCACAGGAATACGGATATTGGCTTCAACAATCGAAAGTACTTATTTTAAAAGTGCAATCTATATAAGCTATTGGTTAGTCCCAATTATTCTTGTTATAGGATCTTTATATATTATGAGCCAAACTCCTTTTATCCGGGATACCAAGATTTTTAAGTTATTATATTTATTTATTGGCGTTTTTTTACTTTTTTATATACCTAAATTATTGTTTTTAACATTTCATTTTTTTGATGATTCAGTATTGATTATTAAATGGTTAATCCATAAAATGGGTTTTATTAATAATTTTATACGTATTAAAGCAATATCTCAGGCAGGACTTATATTATCAATAATTCCATTTTTGCTTTTATTCTACGGAATGGTTATTGGGCGCTTTGATTTTAAAGTTACCCAACAAGATATCGCATTTTCAAATCTTCCGGATGCATTCAATGGCCTCAAAATTATTCATATATCTGATATTCATATTGGTAGTTTTTATGGAAATGAGAAAAAATTTAAAAAAGCAATAGATCTCATTAATAAACAAAAACCTGACCTTATTTTATTTACCGGAGACCTTGTAAATAATTTTGCCGAAGAGGTTGATGGCTTTATACCTATATTAAGCAATTTAAAGGCCAAATATGGCAAGTATTCTATTTTGGGCAATCATGATTACGGTGATTATTTTAATTGGAAGGATAGTACTGAAAAAGCCGAGAACCTAAATAAACTTATTCTGGCGCATGAAAAGATGGGTTTTCGCTTATTGATTAATGAATCAGAAATTTTACAAATGGATCAAAGTGAAATCGTTATAATTGGTATTGAAAACTGGGGATTACCTCCATTTGTTCAGCATGGTGATTTAAAGAAAGCAATGAACGGCATTAAGAACAATCCATTTAAAATTCTTTTATCACACGATCCTTCACATTGGGATTCTGAAGTAATTGGCCAAACTAATATTGATTTAACTCTTTCGGGTCATACTCATGGTATGCAGTTTGGAATCGATATTGGAAAATTTAAATGGAGTCCTGTAAAGTATAAATATCCTCGCTGGAGTGGATTGTATAAAGAATTAGATCAGTTTTTATATGTAAATAGAGGATTAGGATATATTGCCTATCCAGGAAGAGTTGGAATGCCACCAGAAATAACAGTTATTAATTTGTATAAAAAGTAAAAGGGGCAACTTATACCCCCTTACTTTTTTAATCTTATAATTGACTATACTGTGCCTTCATCACTGAAATAATCTTTAATAAAACCAAAGAGATCCTCTAGATTAGAAATAAAGACTTCGAAGAAAGGTTGTGCAGGTTCTGTTGATCCATCAGAAAACTTCAAAACAACTGTAATTCCTTGATCAGTCATAGCCAGTTTTATTGTTGCTACTAAAGCGCCATTTTTAGTTATTTTGGCATCAATTTCTTTATTTAATGCACTAATTAATTCATCCATTGTTGTATATGGAGAACTTTCATCAGCTAAGCTTTGTCTAATCTCCATTATATTAGCAAGATTTATTGCGGCAGAAATCTTTATATCACGGTATTGAATATACCCAACAATTTTCTTAATCTCCTCTTTAGTGGTATCAGTAAATGTTATACTTAAACTAGTATTAAGAAGTCTTGTGTTTTCATAAACAATCGAAAAATTAACAGATGCTGTTGATGAGGTTTGCTCAAATCCACCTGAGAAAGTAAATGGTTTCAAATAAATACTTACTTGTAAAATTGTTGGCTCATCCTCGGTCCATGTTGCAGAAAATGTAATCTCTACATATACAATTTCATTTATTTCTAATTTAGCTGCAATTGCAGTTGGGTTATAATTTGCATCTTCCTGATAATTGCTTATCGTTAATTTTGCATCATTAACACCCATGTTTGCTTCATTGGATGGGAAATTAATAATAATAGTATTTCCACCTAATGTAATTTCCCATAATTGGGCATTATTATTCCAGGTATATGTACCTTTATAAGTATCAAAATCAAAACTATCAACCTCGTAGGTTAGTTTTGAGTTAATTTCTTTAGAGAATGGAATTATTGACTCATAAATATTTGGAATAACTGCAGTTCTCAACCCTGATTTTGAATCTGAAAACGGATCAGTCATATTCATAAGCGATTTCATAGCAATCATGCCTTCTGTTTCTTGCATATCTGCAAGATCTGTAGACATTTGCGCACTTAATTCATTTAACTCAGCTTTAGCCTTTTCCGGTGATAATGGATCTGGATCATCGTCTTCGCATGCAAAGAAAAATACTGATGCCAACATAAGCATCATTGCAACAAGTTTTTTCATATTTGTCATAGCTTTATTTTTTGGTTAGTATTGTTTATGTTTATTTATTAAGATGCAAATTTTTTATAAAACGTTCCAAAATGAATATTGTTTTTTAAAGAAACAAGAAACATAATTATATTATACGTTATATATAATTGGTGGTTTCAAGCAATACTATTTTTTGAACATTTTTTATTATCAAGTTCTATACCAAAAAAAAAAGTGAAATTAATACTAATTTCACTTTAGGTATAAATACAGTATTTCTTGATATTTTAATTAGAGATTTTTAAATTTTCTGTATTAATTGATTTATAAAGCTTTAAGGCATCTTCTGTTTTAAAACTACCCAGGCAATCAACACAAAAAAGTCCATCATCAGATACTATAAGAAAAAGCAATTCACTAATAATTTGTTTTTCATCTTTTACAAATATCGAAATCTTGTTATTCTCATTGGTTATTTGGGTAAGTAGATTATAATTCTGATTAGTTATCTTCTCGCTTAAACTATTGTTAAGATCTGATTTTTTCATGGATTTGTCATTCTCTTCGAAAAATAGAACCTTAATAAGTTCAATTTTGTCTAACAATTCCTTTTGATTAAGATCACTCTTATCCGATGAATTCAGAACTATCTTAAAAAGTACTGGTGGCAAATTCATTATTACAAATCCTTGTTGCGCTTCGAATTCACCAAATAAATCATTCTTCTTGTAACTAGATCTGTTTTCTTTAACGCATGATCCTAATAATAAAAACATTAGCACAAATAACCAATAAATTCTTTTCATTTTTTCTATTTTTTATCAATTTCTTCAAGATGTTCAAGACCATCTATCTTCATGGATTTAGATAGCTTTGAAATGTTTTTCAGATCAATATTACCTTGGATACTAATTAGTGCATTTTCACCCTTTCCTCCAGCAATGAGTAATAGTTCAATAATTTTTCCATTCTTTTCATTTACTAAAAACTTAACATCCTGGTCTTTTTCCTTAATTACCATAAGCTCCTTGTATTGATCTTTTGGAAGCTTTTCGTTTATTTCTTTAAAGAAATTTATATTGCCTGCATATGATGAGTCAGTAGCCAGAATTTTAATGGCTTTTAGGTTTTTAACAAGTTCATCGAACTCAGGATCGTCGGTTTCTAAATTAGAGAACATGCTAAACATATAACTAGAAATATATACCGAAGTAAATCCTTCTTTTCCACTGTACTTATCAAATAATTGATCAACAGGAGAGTTTTGCGCCCATATATAGGCAGAAAAGAATAACATGCTGAATAATAAAATTAGCTTTTTCATATTACTTATTTTTAATGTATTTATTTGCAATTTCAATTGATTTTAGAGGTTTAAGTTCATCTAAACCTTTATCAAAATTACTTATAAGACCTATATTTTTTGTTCCTTTTTCGAAGGAGTCCAGGTTTTCGATATGGTTTGTACCTTTGTTTAACATTTCTGATACCATAAGCAAAGCCTTTTTTGCTTCAAGATAAGCAGATTCAGGATTATCATAAGTATCAGCAAAGTAGGTTTGCTTTTCGTTTGTAAGAAATTCGTATTTAATAATTGTAACGGAAACCACTGTTATTATTATACTTGCAGCAATTGCTAGTATTACTTTATTAATTTTGTTAAACTTAATTTCTTTATATTTTGATTTTATTTCATGTTTCTCAATATTTTCCCAAATGGAATCTGAAAGATCTTCAACAGCAGAAAACTGACGAACTTCTGTATTTATAAATTCAAAATATTCTTTATCAGCAAGAAATTCAGAATCAATATCTTGTCCGGAGAAATATTCAAAAAGAATTCTCTCCTCCTCACTATTTGTTTCCCCCTTATAATATTTCTCTAAAAGAGATTTTATTTCCTGTTTTTTCATGATTATAATATTTATTCATGAGTAATTCTTTAACTTTTTTTCTTGCTCTCGATAATGTAACTCGTATAGTATTAATGTTCATGTTCAAAATTTCTGCTATTTCATCATAATCATAACCTTGAATATCATGCAATTGCATTATTGATTTCTGCGGGTCTTCTAATTGCTCAATTATTTTTTTTGCTCTATTCGCAGCAATTAATACTTCCTGTTCGGCTTCTTTTTTAGTATTATCTTCGTAAACCTGTTGTTGTAACATTGGATTAAGTGGAACAGTTTTTTTTAGTTTTATTTTATCAAGACACAAATTCCTTGTCATTCTCATTGCCAATGCTTCAACACTATTGTACTTTTCTAATTCGTCCCGAATATTCCAAAGTTTTATAAAAATTTCCTGAATAATATCTTTTGCTTCGTCAGTATCATTTATAAACCTAATTGCAAAAGCATAAAGCTTCCGATTTAGGGGCAAAACTACTGATTTAAATGTATTGACATCCATTTGTTGTAAAATCAATCCACCGAAAAATACAAATTAATTTTTAGAAAAGGGAGATTATTATACTCCCTTTTCTAATTTATATCTTTTAATTTATCCATATGCTCAAATCCATTAATATGAACTGATTTTGACAATTGCGCCATATCCTTAAGGCTAATTTTCCCTTTAATGCTTATCACTGCATTATCATCTGCACCACCAGCTATAAGCAATAATTCTTCAATAATATTATTATTATACTTGGCATAAAATACCACATCTTCGTTTGATTGTTTTACTTTCATTAATTCTTTGTAAGAATTAACATTAACTTGATCAATAATTTCTTTATAGAAATTAATGCTATTATCAGAATTGCCTTCCATTGCAATAATCCTAACATTTTCGATCATGCCTTTCATTTTAGCCAAATCTTCATCATCATCAATTGCAGCTATCATTTCGAATAAATCTTTATTGATAATTACAGTTGTAAAACCATCTTTTGCCTGATATTTCTGAATCAGATTATCTATAACATCCTGAGCCATAATGAATCCAGGAATAATTGCTACTAATACTAAAATTGCTATTTTTTTCATGTTTTTAAGTTTTAAATGTTTTAAATCGTATCCGATTAAGCTTAATTCAATAACAAGACGAACGAATTTTTAATTCATTACAAATAATTTTCAAAAAAAATATTTGTTGAATATAGTTAGATGATTTTACTAAAAGCAAGATGATGAAATTGACAGGAATTACTTTTTATTTCTGAAATAGGGAGATAAGGTATTCAATAGCTCCTCTGGTGCTTTCCTGGGCTTTCTTGATTTTTCATCAATAAATACAAGGGTTGTATTTGCTTGATTTAAGAGCTCTTTTTGCTCATTATATACTTCGTAATTAAACGTAATACGAGCAGATGGAAGTTCCTTTATAATTGTTTTAATGGTCAATAAATCATCGTATTTAGCCGCCTTAAAATATTTAATATCAAGAGAAATAACTGGCAACATAATACCCATTTCTTCTATTTTACTATATGGAAAATTGAATTCGCGCATAAGTTCAGTTCTGCCTACTTCGTAATACAAGGGATAAACTCCATAGTATACATACCCCATTTTGTCTGTTTCTCCGTATCTAACTCTTATTTTAGTTTCTGAACTATACATTTTATCTATTATTAAAAGTATTCTGGTTCAAATCTATTAAAAAGTATCAAAATATTGAAAATTCAGTAGATAAAATGAGGTATTTAAGAAAGAATAAATTTCTTGAAATATTTACGAAAAATTATAAAACACATTTTCAGTTGTTTACAATATTAAGTGATATTTTATTCGAAAAATATTTGTTATAAAAAAATAAGATACTACATTTGCAGTCGCTAAAAAATGATTCAGTAGCTCAGCTGGTAGAGCACATCCCTTTTAAGGATGGGGTCCTGGGTTCGAGCCCCAGCTGGATCACAAAAAACCTGATAGAAATATCAGGTTTTTTTGTTTTGTATAAAGTATAAATAACTAATTAACAAGCATTTAGATAGATAAAAACAACTATTTTCTAGTACTAAGAATTGCTTTGTTTATCATCTTTACAAATGCAGGACCTTCATAAATAAATCCTGTATAAATTTGAATAAGAGTAGCACCGGCATCCAGTTTTTCCAATGCATCTTCAACACTCATTATCCCTCCTACACCTATTATAGGAATGGTTCCTCCCGATTTTTTGTTTAAGTAACGAATAATTTCGGTAGATCTTTTTGTTAGAGGTTTTCCGCTTAGACCCCCATTTGCTATTTTGTCAATAGTTTCTTTGTTAGTTTTTAATCCATCACGAGTTGTAGTTGTGTTTGTAGCAACAATACCATCAATTCCTGTTATTCTGAAGGTTTCAATAACATCATCAAGTTGATTATCAGTTAAATCAGGAGATATCTTAAGTAAAATTGGTTTTCTTATAGTTTTATTTGATCTTTTTTCGATTAGCGAATTAAGTATGTTAATTGTAGAGTCTGCATCCTGAAGCTTATGTAAATCCTTTATATTTGGACAACTAAGGTTGACAACCAAATAATCAACATGATCATATAATTTTTCAAAGCAAATATCATAATCATTTAAAGCATTCTCATTAGGTGTTGCAGTATTTTTCCCAATATTCCCACCTATTATTACATTGTGTTTTTTATTTTTTAACTGATTTACAGCAAAATCAACTCCTTTATTATTAAATCCCATGCGATTAATCAATCCTTTATCCAAAGGTATCCTAAAAGATCTAGGTTTAGGATTTCCTGGTTGAGGTATAGGTGTTACTGTTCCTATTTCTATAAATGAAAAACCAAACTCGGAGAATTGATTATAAACTTCTGCATTCTTATCAAATCCTGCAGCAAATCCAACTGGATTATTGAATTCAAGGCCCAAAAAGGTAGTCTTTAAACGATTATCTTTAACTAAGTAATATGACTTAATGATATATGATAAACCAGGAATTTTAAACCCAAATTTTAAAAGGTTTACAATTAAATGATGTATGGTTTCTGGTTGAAATAAGAATAGAACTGGCCGAATAATGGTTTTATACATATTGTTTTCTGACAAAGATAATGCAGAAAATAATATTATTAATGAGGTTTATATTCATTAAATGTATTATCCGTATAAAAAATAATAATTCGTTCAATAGTTAAACCAGTTTTATCCATTTTTTCTTTTTTAATGGTTTCTTCCTGAGAATTGTTTAAAATAGGAGTATTGTTTTCTTGTTTTTGGATAATTGATTCTGGCGAAGTTGATTTTTTTGATTCAATAATAGGTGAACTAAACAAATCTGGTTCAATATTTTTAACAGTATTAGTAATCTTCATTGAACCAATCCCAGTTATCAACCATTGTGCATTTAAGTCGGGATAGGCTATAAGCATTTTCTCAATAAAGTCGAAACTGGGCTTATTTCGACCTGATAATATATGAGAAACACTTGATCTCTGTACACCTATAATATCTGCAAACCTTGTTGATGTTAGATTATTTTCGGTTAAAAATCGAATTATTCTGTTATTCATATTTGTAAATTATTGGAATTACAAATGTAAATTATAATTCATTAACTTCAAATCACATTTGTAACTTTTATATAATTACATATGTGATTTTTGCTTAGTCTTTTGATATTTATGAGAAATGTGATTTTTAAAATCAATCAACTTATTATTCCTATAATAATATATTTTATGATAAAATATTTATAAACAATAAGGAATTAAAATGTAAATGAGTCATGTATTAATAAAGTATCCTTAAATAAGAAATAATATAGGGTATAAGCTATTGCTTTTTTGTTAAATGTAGATTAAATACTATTTGATTAGACTAAGTATAAGTTATTATTAAGGCCTAATATGGGCTTAAATCGGGGAAATACTATCATGCTTCTTATTAATAGTTTAATAACTGGTTATTAATTATTTAGAAGCCTAAATTATAGCTAAAAAGCTGTAAAACGACACAAATCTCTTAAATATTGCATTTTTTACATTAATAAGATTATGTAAGTAATTGATTATATGATTACAAAATAATCTTAGAATATGTATTCGATAGAATGTAAATTGGAGTTGAGGTTTTGTAAAACAATGTTACATATTCGGTATTACATATGTGACTTTAGTCATAGTTTTTACATATATTTATTGTCAGATGTAATTCACATATGTGAATTTGCTTATTTTATACTAATTTTTAAGTGCCTTTTCGTTAACTAGTCCAGAATTGAATATTTGAATTATTTACATATCATTTTACAGGATAATTAAATCTGATAAAGGAAAAAAAATGAACTTATCTCCTATTCATTATTATTTTATACTACCAATTTATTACATTTAGCCGTTGATTTTAATTCTACTAAAATGAAGAAGATTGCATTGCATTGGCAAATATTAATTGCCTTTATACTAGCAATACTAGTTGGTATATTTTTAAAGGATTATGTTATTTATTTCTCATGGATGGGTGATATTTTCCTACGTCTGTTAAAAATGATTGTTATTCCACTCATATTAAGCTCAATTATATCCGGAGTAGCAAATATGGGTAGTGATAGCAATTTCAGCCGACTTGGATTAAAAACATTAGCTTATTACCTTACAACCACTGTTTTGGCTATTATTGTTGGTTTGCTTTTAGTAAACCTAATAAAACCAGGTGTTGGAATGGATATATCATCAATACCAGTTCATGAATCAATAAATATTAATAAACAGAGTATATCTGATTTACTTATTCAGATTGTTCCTCAGAATATATTTTATTCGATGGCGAATAATGAATTTCTATCTGTCATCTTCTTTGCCATTATTGCCGGCATATTTATTGGAAGGATTGATACTAAGTATAAAGTAACCTTAACTGACTTTTTCAATGCTAGTTTTGAGTTATTTATGAAAATGACAATGCTTATTATTAAGCTTGCTCCATTTGGTATATTTGGTTTAATAGTAAAGGTAGTTGCTGAACAGAATGATTTTGGGAATATGGTAATTAAATTAGGCTCATTTATGCTTACAGTAATTGCAGCTATTCTTATTCATGCATTGATTACATTACCTTTATTAACAAAAATAATTGGTAAAGCAAAGCCATTTAAACATCTAAACAATGTAAAAACTACTCTAATTACTGCATTCTCAACTGCTTCCTCAGCGGCAGCATTGCCACTAAATATGAAAGAAACACATGAAAAATCGGGAGTTTCCTATAAAATTACAAATTTTACTTTACCTCTTGGAGCAACTGTTAATATGGATGGAACTTCAATTTATATTGCTGCAGTTGTTATGTTTATTGCCCAGGCAAAAGGAGTTGATATGGGATTAAAAGAACAAATAATACTTCTTATTATTGCTGTATTTTCAAGCATAGGTACTGCCGCTGTTCCTATGGCGAGTCTGGTTATGATTACGATTATTCTTGAAGTATTAGGATTGCCTATTGAGTATATGGCATTAATACTTCCTATTGATAGAATTCTGGATATGTTCAGAACGGCAACCAATGTATGGAGCGATAGTTGTGGAGCAGTTATAATTGCTAAAAGTGAAGGTGAAATACTTAATGTTTAATAAAAAATCGTATATGAATTTAATTGGAAATGTTATCTGGTTGGTTTTTGGTGGCATAATAATAGCCATTGAATATTTCATTGGTAGTTTTATAATGATTATTACTATTGTAGGAATTCCTTTCGGTATACAAACAATAAAACTTGGAATTCTGGCACTCTGGCCTTTTGGCAAAACTACAGTACAAAGCTCGCGTTCGGGTGGTTGTCTTTATATTTTATTTAATATAATCTGGATTCTATTTGGCGGAATTTGGATAGCATTAACTCATCTAGTATTTGGGTTAATATTATTGATTACAATCATTGGAATCCCATTTGGGTTGCAACATTTCAAACTTGCAGCCTTAGCCCTAACTCCTTTTGGCAGAGATATTATAGATAAGAAATAAGTGTTTTAATCTCGTTTTATAATTCTTTTTTTGGATAATTAGTTATATCTCTGATATCATGGTATAGTGGCCTTAATTGATTATACATCTTTAGATATACTTTATTGAATAACTCCTGATAAGTTTTGGTATTTTCCAGAATTGGATTATAGACTTCATCAATTCGGCACATATTCTTTATAGCTGTATTAAAATCAGGATAAAGTTTTAAGCCAACAACACAATTTATTGCAGCCCCAAGTGCCGATGTTTCGTAAGTATGAGGTTTCTCAACAGGCATATTGAAAATATCAGCGGTCATCTGCAGAGCATTCCTACTTTGGGATCCACCACCAGAAACACGTAACTTCTGAATTTTTACTCCTGTCCTTTTTTCTGTTCGCTGTGCTCCATCTTTAAGAGCATAGGTAATACCTTCAAGAATTGATCGATACAAATGAGCTCGTGTGTGAACATCACCAAAGCCAATTACAGCACCTTTGGCTTCTATACCTGGTATTTTAACTCCAGGCGACCAGAAAGGTTGAAGAGTTAATCCCATTGAACCGGGCTGAATATCTTTAATCATATCATCAAAAAGTTCTTCGGGTGACTTGCCAGTTAGTTTTGATAGTTCAACCTCTTTGTGACCGAACTCCTGTTTGAACCATTTTATCATCCAATAGCCTCGGTAAATCATCACTTCGGTATTATAATGATTTGGAATGGCGCTTGGATATGAGGGGAAAAACTTAATAACTTCAACATATTTATTATTTACTGTCTCAATTGTTGCTGTTGTTCCGTAACTTAAACAGGCAATATCAGGAGTACTACAACCAGAACCAAGTACTTCGCAAGCTTTGTCGGCAGCTGCAGCAATAACCGGTAACCCTTCTGGTAATCCGGTTTGTTCAGCAGCTTTATGAGTAATATGTCCTATTAAATCTGAAGGTTTTGCCAGATCGACTAGCTTTTCAGGTTCGATTGGAAACAGATTTGCATTTATTTCCCCTTTTTTTGACCAGCGGTGTTTCTTATAATCAAATGGAATATAACCTACCGTGCTTCCAATAGAGTCAATATATTTCCCAACAAGCCGATGAATAAAGAAACCTGAGAGGAACATGTATTTATGAGTTTTGGCCCAAATTTCAGGTTGGTTTTGTTTTATCCAGTTTGATTCGCCATCTTTAATTGCATGAGCAAGAGATTCATACATATTAATTAGTTGTAATCCCTTTTTTATTAATCCTTTTGGCCAGTTATGAAGTTTTGCTTTTCGCTGATCAAGCCATATTATTGCAGGACGTAAAGGTTTGCCATCCTTATCAAGGTTAACAATAGTTCCGCGCTGGGTTGTTATGGATAATCCCTTAATTTCAGAAATATTTACAGATGTATTTTTAATTAAACGTTGTGTAGTTTGACACAATATATCCCAAAGATATTCAGTATCTTGCTCAGCAAAACCAGGTTCTTCCGAAAAATAAGGTTCAATTTCGGTACGTTCTATTTCACAAATATTCCCCTTTAAATCAATTAATACTGCCCGAACAGATTGTGTTCCTGCATCAATAACAACCACATATTGATTCTTTTCGCTCATGAATTTCTTTTAAGGTTTTAATCCCAAGGTATTTCCGGGATTCATTATTCCGTTTGGATCTAGTTGATTTTTAATAGCCTGCATTAAGTCTAAAGTATTTTTGCCAAGCTCTTGTTGCATCCAGGGAGCAAGTGACCGACCAATCCCATGATGATGAGATAATGAGCCCTTGTTAGTATGAATGGTATCGACCAAACCTTTATGAAAATTTTCATAATCTGTTAATTCATCACCTTTTTTCATTGGACTTAGGTACGTAAAATACAGGTTTGCTCCATTTTCGTAAACATGCGAAATATGAACCATTGCAACAGTTTTTTCTCTACTTTTAAGATACGTTCTCACGGCATTCCATAAAGGAATTAGGTTATCCCACATTACAGCTGTTTCAAGAGTATCGGTCATTATTCCTAAATCCATCAAGGGATCTCTTAGATATGCACTTGAGTATCTTTGTTCGAGCCATTTTTTTGTTGGACTGGCACCAAGAGAAAAAGCATCGAATTTTTTAACTATATTTTTTATAGATGAAATTACCTGATTTGTATAAGCTTTATCACCATCAACAGAAACAAACATTAAACAACGATTAGCTGATTTATATCCCAAGGTATTTAAAAACTTATTGGCAATTGTTCCTTCGAAGTCTTTAGTTTTAAAAGCGATATCAGTTTCTTCAGGATCTGAAATACGAAATAAATGAGGAACTCCTATCCCACTTTGCATTACAGTGCGCATAGCAGCTACCGCAGAATCAAAGTTTTTAAAAATAAACGATGCATACTTTGTTTGAGCAGGTCTGAATTTATGAATTTTCATAGTAACCTGCGTAATTACTCCAAGTGTACCTTCAGAGCCTATGAAAATTGGATACAAATCCCATCCTTGTGCACTTGCAGGATATGTCTTTGTTTCAATAATCCCTGCAGGAGTTACAACTTTTAAAGATAAAACCATTTGTTCAATCTTACCATAGCCTGTCGAAGCCTGTCCTGCTCCTTTTGCAGCTACCCATCCACCGACTGTTGAATACTCAAATGATTGTGGAAAATGACCACAGGTATATTTGTCCTTATAATTATTCAGATAATCTTCGAATGCTGGTCCATACATACCCGACTGAACAGTTACAGTTGAGTTTATTTCATTTACCTCAATGATTTTATTTAGATGTTTTGTTAAATCAAGGCTTAGGCCTCCGTTTGGTGTTTCAACACTGCGTGTAACCGATGAATGACCACCAAAAGGTGTAACTGCTATTTTATAGGTATTACAAATTTTAATTATCTGAATAATATCTTCTTCATTTCTTGGATAGATTACCAAATCAGGTGGAGTTGAAATTAGGCCTTTTCTAAGCTTAACCAAATCTGCATAAAATTTTCCATATGAATGCGAAGCTCTTGAATAGTCGTCGGTTTTGCAATTTTCTTCTCCCACAATTTCTTTAAACTGATCTACTATTTTTTGATCAAGTTTGCATTTATTATCAAGCTTAATTTCCTGGTCACCAACTAAATATTTATTCTGAAAGTTTTCATCAGTAAATCCAAATGCATTCTGAAGAACTCTTAATGTCCCTTCATCAATAGTTGCTTCACGTTTATCGCCCCATTTGAATATATCACGGTATGTGTTCATTATTCTAAAGGTTTACTGGTTTTTTAGTTTATTGGTTTATTGAAAACTCCTTACTTCTTACTTCTTACCGATTCTTCCAATTACATAAATTTACTTAGGCAAATTAAAGATTTTCATTACTTTATCAATTTCTTCTTGCGTTCTGGCATCATCCCATTTCAGTAGTTCTTTGGCTGTTTTTACAACAACCTTAAAAGTTTCTTCACTTGGAAATCCCAGCGTTCCCAAACCTGTTCTCCTAAAAAATATGTCGGATAAAGTATATGCCATTTCTTTTTTAATTGCATAAACTACTTCGGCAAGTATTTCACCATCATCATTCAAAACCTTTGCCAATGGCTTATCATAAATTGCTAATCGCAATATTGTATGACACTGAAGCCCATAATTACGTCCTAAATAGTTTATAGTTGCTTCCGAAAATTGAGGATATCGTAATACCAGTTGTTTAATAAAACTCTCCATACTTTTAATATCAGAATCTACGAGGTATTTTTTATCTGTTATTGATAAGCCCAGGTTTCTATTAAGCTTTTTTGAAACGACCCTTAGTGTCTGGCTTGCTAGTTTTCTGCTTGTTGTATACTTACCTCCTTCTACAGTAATTAAACCATCAAGGCCCTCTTTAACATTATCGAATATTTCATACTTACGCGATGTTTCATAAGACTCTTTGGTTTGATCGTCTACCAAAGGGCGTAATCCACCATACGCGAACTGAACATCGCTATATTTGAGTTTCTCAAATCCATAGTTTTCGTTAATCTCATCGATCAAGTCTTGAATACTTTCCTTTGTAACACTATAATCATCGGGACTTCCAAAATATGGTTTATCTGTTGTACCAATAAGTGTATGATTCCTCCATGGCATAAGCATAACATGACGGCCATCTTTTGTCATTATTGTAATTGCGTGCTTATAACAAAGCTTTTTGGTAATTATATGTATTCCTTCTGAGCGACGAATATGATGTTCGTTTTTAATATCGGAATTAGCTGATTTTAAAACAATATCGGCCCAAGGACCTGAGCAATTAATAGTTAAGTCAGCAGCAAAGCTATGTTCCTCTTGTGTAAGTAAATCTATTACATTTACACCACTAACCTTATTACTTTTAACAGCAAACGATTTTACTTTTGCATAATTGGCGGATTTTGCTCCGAGTGCCATGGCTGATTTTAAAACGCCAAGTGTTAACCTTTCAGGATTGATGTTCTGACAATCATAATAAATACTAGAACCCGTAAGGTTTTTATTAGGAACACAAGTTTCTAATTTTAGTGTTTGGCTTGCACCAATTGTTTTATGAAGTGGCAACTTTTTTGATTTATCCCAGGTCCATGCTTTGTCGAGCGAAAGCAAATCATATAAAACCATACCTATAAATAATACAACTTTATTATTCCGCAGGTTACTATAGGTAGGCACCATAAATGGAATTGGATAAACAAAATTCGGAGCTATGTTTTCCCAGACTTTTCGTTCTGTTAATGATTCTCGCACCAATCCATATTCGAAGTTTTTTAAATAACGAAGTCCACCATGTATTAGCTTTGATGTTGCAGCGGAAGTTGCCTGGCCATAATCTCCCTTTTCAAATAATGCAACCTTTAGTCCGCGTGTAGCTGCTTCGTAAGCAACACACACACCTGTGATTCCACCCCCAATTACAATTACATCATAATGGTTTTCAATTGGTTCGTCAAATAATCGTTTCATAATACAGATGTTGTTAAATGATATTTATTCAAATTTCCGAAAAATAAAAGCAAAACCATTTAACAATTGTTAAATAATAGCACTCGTTTACCAATCTATAGTTTTTCGTAATCTACTCAATGATTGTAATTTAATTCCTAAGAAATCGGCAATATATTTTAAAGGAACATCATGAATCATTTCGGGATATTGCTTTAAAAGTTTTTTATATCGTGTTTCGGCTGTTTCTGTAATAAAAGAATATATACGTCGCTGCGATTCAACAAACATATCTTCTATTATTCTTCTGCCTAATCGTTCCCACTTCGGATAATTTAAGTATAAAAATTCGAGATCATCACGATGAATAGTTATAAGCTCACAATCGGTAATTGCAGAAATAACTTCGAACGATGGTTTTTGGGTTATAAAGCTCGGCAAAGCCGTTGCAAATGAGTGCAATGGAGTTATATCGCGGGTAATTTCTTCACCATCAAAATTATAATAAATACGCAAATAGCCATTGTTTGTAAATGCTATTTTATCAGCAATATCACCTTCATTAATAAAAATTTGATTTTTCTTAAGTTGAATCAGCTTAACTTTTGTATATATTGATTTTAGATCATCTTCATTAAAATCAACATATTGCGAAATAAACTTAATTAAATTCAGATATTTATCCAATGCTTTTAATTTTTCTTCAAGATCGCAAAAAAAATGCTGATAAACCAATATCAGCATCTACTTTTCAATTTATTATTTTTATTCGTACTTGAGAGTATCAACCGGGTTTAATCTTGCAGCCCTTATTGTTTGTGCACTTATTGATAAAATTGTAATAAGTATTACAACAAACACCGGTAAAATGAATAACCAAACTGTGATTGTCATTTTTAAAGAAAAATTATTTAGCCAATAATTAATTCCCCAAATAAGTAAAGGGATTGAGAAGAATAGTGCAATAATAATAAGGTATAAATATTCCTTATAGAATTGAATTAGAATATTCGAGACCTTTGCTCCCATTACCTTTCGAATACCTATTTCTTTTCTTTTAAGGTTAGCACTATATAGCGACAATCCAAATAAACCTAAACATGTAATAAAAACTGCCATAAAAGCAAAAATTCCAAAAACATTGCCAAACTTTTGATCTGCTTTAAACTGCTCATTATAATATACATCAAGAAAAAAATAGTTAAATGGATTGCCCGGAAAAAGCTGATTCCATTTATTCTCTATAAATTTTACATCAGTACTAATTGATTCAGATGAAAGTTTTATGGAAAAGCAACCTCGGGTATCATCAGGCAAAAAACGAAAAATCTGTGGCTCGAAAAGTGCTTTTGGAGATTCATGATGATAATCTTTTATTATACCTATAACTGTATAAATATTATCCCAATAATTTATCTGATTATTTAGAGCTTCCTTTGGGCTTGAAAACTCTAACCATTGTACTGCTTTTTCATTTAAAATTACTGCTTGTTTATCTGTAGGAAAATCGTTAGAAAAATTTCTACCTAACACAAATTTCATTTCATATTGAGAAAAAAACTTATCATCAACTCCCATTATCATAAAATTTTTCCCCGAAGTGGGATCGTTACCAACTTTATAAATGGCTCCATTATCCCAATATATTTTTCGTCCAGGCACCTCCGACGAATAGGCAACACTTTTAACTCCTGCAAAACTTGACACTTCCTCCTTAAATGTTCGTTGCCTCATAACAAATGTTGAATCAATCGCTTTAGGGTAATTTATTACAAGTGTTTGCTCAATATTAAAACCAAGATTTTTATTCTTTAAGAATTTCATTTGACTGAAAACAGCGAAAGTTCCTGTAATTAATATAATGGAAATTGCCAGCTGAAAAACAACAAGTGCTTTTCTTAAATTAAATCCACGAGTAGCCTCAATAAGTTTTCCTTTAAGAACTTGTACTGGTTTAAATGATGTTAATGCAAATACGGGATACATTCCGGTGATAAATGTTCCAAAAATATAGGTACCAATAACAAATAAAATAAACCATGACTGGCTCCAAAACTTATAATCTGATGGAATACCAGTTAGACTGCAAAATCCGGGTTTAAGTACCTCCATTAATCCCAATGCAATCATTAATCCTACAAAGTTTATTAGAATAGATTCGGTATAAAACTGTTTTACCAGATTGTGTTTCAATGCACCAACAACTTTACGAACACCTACTTCTCGTGCACGTTCCATTGATCGTGAAGTGGTTAAATTAATATAATTAACCCATGCTATTATCAGGATAAAAAATCCAATAATATAAAGAAAATCAACCACCTTTTCATCTCCAGGTGATTCCTGTTCCTGCAATAAATGAGATTTTAGGTGAACATCTTCTATATTTTGAAGATTAAAATAAAATACCATTTTATAATAATCCAACATTTCGCCAATCTGTGTTTTGGTAAACTCGATAAATTGCTTTTCAAGGTCCCTTGGTTTTGCTTCTGGTTTTAATATCAAATATGTAAAAGCACCTGTATGTCCCCACGATTGCAAGTAATCGGGTCCTCGCCAATAAGATAAATTAATAAAAGAAACTATAATTTCTGGTCTTAGATGCGAGTTAGCAGGAAAGTCGTCGAAAACAGCAACAACCTGTAAATCATCTTTCATATTTAACTTTAATCTTTTACCAATTGGATTTGTATTTCCAAAATACTTATTTGATATGCTTTTGCTAATAACAATATTATTTGGTTGATTTAATGAACCTTCAACAGATCCTTCTATTATTTTAAAAGAAAAAATTTTAAAAATCTCTTGTTCTGCATAATAGATTTTCTTCTCAGTAAATTTATTTTCTTCAAAAGAGATATTTGCTTCTCGGCTCGACATTCTTGCAATTTCAGTTATTTCAGGAAAATTCTCTTTCAATAATGGACCAATAACTGGGCAGGCAGATGCAAACTCTACATTACTACCATCCTGTCCCATTCTCCCATACGTCAACCTATAAACATTTTTACTGTTTGCATGGTATTTATCGAAACTCTCTTCAAATGAGATGTAATGAAATACAAGTGCACCAGCAGCTATTCCAATTGCCAAACCAGCAATATTTAGAATTGTAAATACAGGTTTCTTTAGAAGTACTCTTTTAGCAATTAGCAAGTAGTTTTTTATCATAACCATGATTTTTATTAGTAATTCTGAATATAAGATCACAATTATAAAAGAAAGTTTAAACATTTGCTATGGAAAAATATTAAGTGGTCATTTTTTACCATAAACTACCTAATTTTAAACATGAATAAATAATAATTTGTATATTTCACTCAATAATTATTAAAAAATATTTATATGAAAAATTCATTGTTTTATTTATCTCTATTTATTCTTGTACTTTATTCTTGTAATACAAAAGAAAAAAGAGAAAAGGAAGCCATTGATCAAGATGTTAAAAATTCAACATTAGTATCAGTTGGCCAAGATGTACCCGAGTTCAGTTTTATACTAAATGAAGTTACTGTTCTGATTTCTAATTTCAAAGGCAAAGTAGTATTTATGAATTTCTTTGCAACTTCTTGCCCAATTTGCATAAAAGAATTGCCTGTAATTCATGATGATATTTGGAATAAATATAAAAATATAGAAGATTTTGAGTTTTTTGTTTTTGGCCGCGGACATACAATTGCCGAGATGGATTCATTCAAAACCAAATGGGAATATACGTTTGATATTATTTCAGACCCTGATAAGGCAATCTATACAAAATTTGCAACTAAATATATTCCACGAAATATTATTATAGATAGAGAAGGCAAAATTATTTTCGAAGAAACTGGTTTTGATGATGATAAATTCAATCAAATAAAAGCAATACTCGAAAAAGAATTAAAAATAAATTAAACAAAAGAGGCTGTATTGAAAGCATCTAATGTATTGTCTAAACTTCGACATCCTTCGACAGGCTCAGAGTGACATCTCTCAGAATGACTATTCTTAGTGTGACATATTGATTATTAAATTGTTGTTATTTTGTCCCGTCCCGATGGCTATCGGGATCGGGAGTCGAAAAATGAACAAAATGAATACTTTTGATTTAGCTTCTTTATTTTTATGAACCTAAAATTTCATTCATCGGTCATTTTTGTTAAGGATATAAATATATCCAAGGATTTTTATTGTGAGATATTGAAACAGGAAATTGAAAATGATTTTGGTAATAATATTTCTTTAAAATGTGGTATCTCGCTTTGGCAAATTCCAGACTGGCATCATTTAAATAACAATTTTTACAATAAGAAAGCAGGCAACAAAGCATTTGAGATTTACTTTGAAACTGATGATATTGAAGAAGTTGCAAATAATATCAGCAATCATAGCATTAAAATACTTCATGAAATTATTGAAGAAAGCTGGGGTCAGAAAACCATAAGGATATTTGATCCAGATGGTAATTTAGTAGAAATTGGTGAAAAACTGGAAGTTTTTATTCAACGATTATTTACTACAGGTACTACTTTACAACAGATTTCAGCGAAAACAGGTGTTTCGATAAATCAAATTGAAAAAATAATAGGTTAATATGTTCGAAGCATACTTTAAATCACCCATAGGAAATTTACAAATAGTAGCCAACGATGCTTATATAATTCAGATATCATTTGTCGATGAGTATTTTAAAATGGATTTAATTCCTAATCTGATTAAAGACTGCATGAAGCAACTTGATGAATATTTTAAAGGAGAAAGAAAATCTTTTACTGTACCAATAAACCCTGATGGTACTGAATTTCAGGGCAGAGTATGGAATAAGCTTTGTAAAATTCCTTATGGCAAAACCATTTCATATATCGAACTTGCCCGACAATTAGGCGATGAAAATGCTGTTCGTGCTGTTGGAACTGCAAATGGACAGAATCCAATACCTATTATTATACCTTGCCATAGAGTTATTGGAAATGATGGTTCATTAACAGGTTATGCAGGTGGTTTGCTTAAGAAACAATGGCTTTTAGAACATGAGGGTGCAATTCAGCAACGAAGCTTATTTTGGTAGAAAACTAGTTTCTGGTCACTAATTAGAAGTACTATCTTATATCTATACTTAATACCTTTTTACCAATAAACCCTTAAACCTAGTTCTATTTAGCAATTAACAGAAAATCGCTCCCAGGTTCATTATCGCCAAACTCCCCAAAACGTGGCTGTGGTTCAACTTTCTCGATAAATTGAATAATCTCATTAATAGTTAGTAATCCATCGGGCCCTCCATAATTGCGCAAGGCTTCCAAAAATTTGCGCGCAAATGGTGAATGATGTCCGGGTCTACCATCAGGAACATATTCTTTTCCACCAGAAGTGAGGTAAAGGCGGGTTTTGTATTTTTGTTTACGCTGAATAAATTCTTCGTTGGTAACTTCTGCGTATAAATCTGCAGCACGGCTCTTCGATGCAATAATTGGATCGAAAGTACCGCCAAAGCATACATCCATAACTAATAAAATATGATTACATGGAATATTATTAATCATTGTTCGTAAGTTCGAATGCGATAAATACGACGTTTTGGCAACATCATCCGATTTTGAATCACGCGAAATTACGTAACCTTCCTTAAAAACATCATCGTAAATCCCATGTCCGGCAAACAATATGAGCAAATTATCTGTTGCACTGTATTTGAGTTTAGCATATTCTCTGATCTTTTCTATAGTTTGACTTAATGTTGGATTAATTATTATTTCAGCATCAACGAAATAATTATCCTTTAATTCCTCCGCTATTGTTGATGCATCAATAACCGGATTAACAAGCTCCGAAAACGAATCGTAAATACTTGTTGCAAATAGTAACGCTTTCGTTACAATAACTGTTTTCTCAGAATCTGTTTTTTGCTCTAGATTTATTTTAATTTCATCAGCCCTACCTTTTTCAACTTGAGCATTTCGGGTTTTTTTAGTAATATGAAACGGATTCTCAACTGGATTAACGGTATATAACTTTTTATTTAATGGATGTACTAATTGAAAATTTGAATATTCAAAAGATATACCATCTTTACTTATATTTTTATCGGCTTCAATATAAGCATCTTTCCAATTATCCTTAAACTGCTTTGCATCAATAACAGGAATATTCACTCCTGCATCTGTTTCCATAAATCGAATTTTATATACATTAATATCTGCATTATATCCTATTATTCGCTCAAGCGGAATTGTTATTTTATTACCAGCTTTTAATTTCACCTTGTAATATTTTTCAGTAAAACTCTGTAATTGAGCAAGTACCTCTGATTTTAATTTATCTCTTCGATCTGTATATTGTGTGCTGGTTTCAAACTCATCTCTTGGAGCAGTCAATCTCTTATCTAGCTTATTAAGAATATTCTCAATTACATCAGAGGTTAAAATGATTTTCTGAGCCGTGGTTAACTCTCCTTCCATGTAATCAATAATAATTGATTTTCGTGAAGGTTCAATACCTGACAATTCCCAAATAATGCATGATTTATCGGAGCTGAATGTTGTTAGAAAAATCCCGTCATCACTAAAACTACCACCAAAAACATGTTCAGAATGTCTGTAAATATGCTCATATTCAATCATTTCAACATTGGTCATCTTTACAATGCTTACATCATTATTTGTTCCAAAAACCAGGTAGTCACCAGTAGAATTATAGCTTAGTTTATTATTCACTCTTATTATTAAACTATCTGTAAGATTAAATTTTGATTTATTTAATTTATATCTTTTGATATCATATTGAGAAGATGCAACAAATTCGTTTTTCCACGGATGAAAAGAAACATCATAAATCCAATATTTTAGGTTTAGCACTGTATCGATTGGTTGATATATGCTATTTATTAATTGAAATACAACTATTTTTTTATCATAGCCCCCTGCAATAATATATTCATCATTATAACTAAAACTCACTCCCATTGCACCATCGGAAAATACAAACTTTTGATTTAATTCCATCTGGTCGTTATTCCATTTCCAGATACAAACCGATTTATCGTGAGATGAGCTGGCTAAATATTTTCCATTGTGACTAAATTCTACTTTATTTATGTTTTGTGCATGACCGTTAAGTATTTGAATAACCTTTTTATCCTCAAGACGAATAATAGCAATATCATTATCACTTTTATATTTGGCATAAGCAAGATATTTCTCATCGGGTGAAAAAGCAATATAGCCTCCCACTGATTTTGGATTTCCCTGATGATCGAACACCTTTTTCCAGTCTTTATTATATATCTCTAGTGTATTATTACCTATTGTAAGTGCAAAATAATTTCTAAATGGAGAAAACTTAACATCTAGAATATATTCAGGATAACCTTTAAGCTCCTTTTTCTCTTTATAAGCAAAGTCCTGACTATCAATTTTATTTAAGAATAGAAAAAGAAAGCTTACAATTAGAATTAGATTTTTCATTTTTTAAATTTTAAAATTGATGTTAAGTTAGAAAAATAGTCTAATTATTCAAAAGGAATAAGTACTAAGTCAATTACGAACAACATTAATATGTACGTTTAACAGACCTGTTTGCAAGTCACATGGTTAAATTAAAATTATTCTATTTCAACAACTTACAGGTATATTATGAACAATTCAAACTATTAGGTGTTAGTTAATATTATGCTAAATAAATTTGTTGGTAATAGAAATTTTATATATTTACATGCCTAATTATTTAAATATATAGGAAGTCTATTAGATATATTCACCTTAACTTAAATCACTAAAAATCATCACATTAAAAAAATAGCAAAAAAGTAAAAATATGTAAAAAAAACAAAATATGTTAAATAACATACTATTTTACTGTTAATTAAGGAACTTAAAAGTTTACTATGGATATAAACGGCAAAATCTTTAAAAATTTTCAAAGCAGGGTTGAACGACTTAAAACTCAAAATGGCCCCGACAAAGTAAAAAAACAGCATGATAAAGGTAAATTGCATGCTCGCGAACGAATAGCACTTCTTTTTGATAAAAACTCTTTCGAAGAACTCGATGCTTTTGTAACCTCGGCAACTCCCGATACTGGATTTGGTAAAATTGACGAAGCTTTTGGTGATGGCGTTGTAATTGGCTATGGCCGTATTAACGGCAGGTTGGTATATGTATATTCTCAGGATTTTACAGTAATGGGAGGTTCGCTTGGTTCTGTTCATGCCAGGAAAATAATGAAAGTTCAGGATTTAGCTCTTCGTGTTGGTGCACCAATTATCGGATTAATAGATTCGGGCGGAGCAAGAATACAGGAAGGCGTTGCGAGTCTTTCTGGATATGCTGGTATTTTTCATCGTAATGTTCAGTCTTCAGGGATTATTCCACAAATATCGGTTATACTGGGACCTGCTGCTGGTGGCGCTGTTTACTCTCCTGCACTAACCGATTTTGTATTTATGACCAAGAAAACAAGCTATATGTTTGTTACCGGTCCTGATGTTGTGCGTGAAGTATTAAATGAGGAAGTAAGTTTCGAAGATTTAGGCGGAGCAGATATTCATGCTAAAAAGAGCGGTGTTGCTCATTTTATTTATGAAGACGAAGAAAATACATTGTTGGCTGTTAAGAAACTTCTTTCTTTTTTCCCTTCTAATAATCTTGAAAATCCACCATTTGTTGAGACAAATGATAAAAAAGACCGTATTGACGAAAAACTTCGTGCAATTGTTCCCGACGATACAAACAAACCATATGATATTAAGCTTATTATAGATCTTTTAATTGATAAAGGTACCTTTTTTGAAGTATCAGAACATTTTGCCTCTAATCTAGTTGTTGGTTTGGCTCGACTTAATGGAAAAGCAATTGGTATTGTAGCAAATCAGCCTAAAGTGCTTGCTGGCGTTTTGGATATAAACTCTTCGCTAAAGGGTGCTCGTTTTATTCGTTTTTGTGATGCTTTTAATATTCCATTGCTTACTCTCGAAGATGTACCAGGATTTTTACCCGGTATCGATCAGGAACATAACGGTTTAATTAAACATGGAGCCAAATTACTGTTCGCTTACAGCGAAGCAAGTGTTCCAAAAATTACGGTTATTCTTAGAAAATCATATGGTGGTGCATTCTGCGTTATGAATAGCAAAAACCTTGGAGGTGATTATAATTTTGCATGGCCTTCTGCAGAAATTGCAGTTATGGGACCAGAAGGTGCTGTATCTATTTTATACCGTCGCGAATTAGCAAAATCAGACAATCCAAAACAACTTAAAAAAGAACTGGCAGCAAAGTACCGACAGGAAATTGCAAATCCTTATATAGCTGATGAAAAAGGTTATATCGATGAAGTAATTGATCCATCAGAAACTAGGAAAAAACTGATAATAGCTTTCGAATCGCTCGAAAATAAGCATATTGAACCACCTGCACGAAAGCATGCAAATATTCCATTATAGTTTATTATAACAATTTTAATAATTGATTTATGAAAAAAATCAAATCCATATTAATAGCAAACAGAGGCGAAATAGCTATTCGGATTTCCGAAACAGCGAAGAAAATGGGGATAAAGGTGTATGGAATAAAAACACTTAAAGAACCATCGGCATATTATCTTCAATTTATGGATGAAATAATAGATTTTACTGAAATCATTAGTGATATTCCGGAATTTCTCGATATTGACAGATTAATATACTCAATTAAAGAATATAATATTGATGCTGTTCATCCTGGTTATGGCTATTTGGCTGAGAATCCATATTTTGCTCAGAAATGTATCGACGAAAAAATTATATTTATTGGTCCTACTCCTGATGCTATATATAAATTAGGAAACAAAACCATTGCAAAGCAAATAGCTTCGCGAAACAATGTTCCATTATTAGAAGGAAGCAACGGAAATATTAAAAATCCGAAGCATGCAAAGCAAGTGGCCGAAAAAATTGGTTATCCTGTAATTTTAAAAGCAGCCTCGGGTGGCGGTGGACGCGGTATGCGCATTGTTGAATCAGTTGACCAGATTGAGAAAATGTTTAAAATGGCTCAAAACGAATCCGAAAAAGCATTTTCAGATTCATCTGTGTTTATGGAAAAATATGTTAAAAATCCACGTCACATTGAATTTCAAATTCTTGCCGATCATTATGGGAATATTATTCATCTTGGAGAAAGAGAATGTTCAATTCAGCGTAAACATCAAAAACTGATCGAAGAATCGCCATCAAGTGCATTAAATGATGATCTGAGAGAAAAAATGGGTAATTCGGCAATTCAAATTGCCAAGGCTTCGAATTATAGAAATGCCGGGACAGTTGAGTTCTTGCTTGATGAGTTTGGTGATTACTATTTTATGGAAATGAATACACGAATTCAGGTTGAGCATCCTGTTACCGAAATGGTTACTGGTTTAGACTTAATTGAATGGCAAATAAAAATTGCACAAGGCGAAAAACTCACAATGACTCAGCAGGAAATCAAGTTTAATGGATGGGCTATTGAATGCAGAATAAATGCTGAAGATGTACAATCTGGATTTTCCCCTTATCTCGGAACTATTGAAAAAATTCAGGTAAGTAAAGGGAAAACCTGTCGATTCGATACAGGTGTTACCGATGGTTCTATTGTTACACCTTATTTTGATTCTATGCTGGCAAAATTAATTTGCACTGGCGAAACCCGCGAAAAAGCTATAACGAATACTCTCGCTGCATTAAATAAACTATATATAAAAGGAATAAAAACAACCATTCCGTTTCATAAAGCAGTATTAAATAATCCTAAATTTATAAGCGGAGACATTTCAACATCTTTTATTGAAAAGGATATGAAAAAATTATATTTTCAAGAAGATGATGAAGAGCTAATTGCAGCATTCTGGGCTACTATTAACCACAATGCAGAACTTGACAAGGAGAACGAAACGTATGTTGATTACGAAAAAGGTAAAATCATTACTCCCTGGTTGCTTAATAAACGTTTAAAATCAATGTAATTTAAAATCTTTAGTTATGATGTTTTCAAAATCGAAAATCAAAAATCAAAAATTCATAGCTTGTACTTCGGGCAAGAAAAAATATGAATTTATTAATCCTAAGGATCTTACAATTAAGAGTGGGAAAGATAAAGAACCTATAGAAATTACCTCTGACAAAAGTGGTTTTGTTTTTATTACATGGAAAAACAAAAAATACCAGGTTGAAATAATTGATAAAAACCAAAATCAATATGAGATAGCTGTTAATGGTGTTACTTATTCAATTTCTGTTGAGTCGCCATTCTCATATAAACGTAAAAAGTACCTCGATAAAAATGTACCTGTTTCAAAAATTGAGCGAATACAAGCCCCAATGCCAGGTAAAATTGTTGAGTTTCTGGTCGAAGAAAATCAGGAAATAAAAGCAGGAGATCCTTTACTCATCCTTGAAGCCATGAAAATGCAAAATGAAATTATTTCGAGCATAACTGGCAAAATAAAAAACATAAATTTTGGACCCGAAGATAATGTTATGAAGGATGATATTTTAATCGAGGTCGAAAAATAAAGTAATTTGATTGGACCATAAATAAAAATACAATATCAAGCTAAAAAATACAAATAGCAGTAGGCTAAACCTTACTGCTATTTGCATTCACACAGTTTATTGGATTGTGCTTTTATTCCATTTAAAATGTATACCCAATTAAAAGACTTAAACGATTTATATCTGAACTAACATAATAATTTTCGATAATACCTGGACCAATATCAAAGCTATATCTTACTTCACCTGAAAAATTCTTATATTTTAATCCTCCTCCTAAAATAACTCCATAAGTAAATTTTTGAACCTTAGGGAAATCAGAGTAAATAGTCTCAAAATTATCACTTTCAATCCTATATTCTTCCTTACTACTAATTAAATAATCACCCAACAAACCAATGTTACCAAATAAAAAGCTTTTTCCAATTGGGTATTTATATTTCAACATGAGATTTAATCCAAGAAATTTTGGACCAAATTCGATATATTCTCTTGTGAACATATCTCTTCGACGATTTCCTTCGGCATAATACTGAGAATATAATAGTTCACTGTAAACAGAAAAACGATAAAAGTTTCTTGGAATAAGAAAATCAGCAGAAATACCAAAAGCATAATCATACGAGGTTTTGTCATCTAGTACAGTCATAGGGTGGTAAGAACCAGCACTGGTTAAAGCAGTATTAAAATACAAATTTGTCATAGTTGCTCCTGCTTTTACTCCAAACTCAACTATAACTGATTCCATTTCCTTTACATATTCAAATTTATTTTCCGAACATTTTGAATACGCTTTAAACAACTTAAAAAAGCCTTCTTTGCTATATTTTAAGCTATTGATTTTAGATCTAATTTCAGAACAATCATTCATATATATAATAAGTGTTCCCTTGTATTTTTCATTTTTCGATACAACTTCTTGTGTTTGTTGCGATATATTTACATCTTTTAAGTACTTTCTATATAACAAATAAACGTATTCACCTTTATCGTTTTTTATAAAGAAATGTTCTTTTCTATTCTCATCACGTAAATACAATAATTCTTTATCTCCTTTGTATAATATTTGTAAAAACACATTTTGGTTAACAAGTTCTGGATTTGCATTATAAGTCAATTCTTCCGTTTTAGTTGATGATAAATCAATTTCAACGCTTGTACCTACATACAAATCATTGGATACAAAAAACTCTTTTATTTCAAGAGGTGTATACTCATTAACATTTCCATTTTCGGATGCTTTAAACTCGATCTTTTCAGGATTAATATCCCAATTCTTATAATTAATAAACCCATCAGTTTTGTTTCCTGACAAGTCAATAATATAACCGGGTTCAAAATTTGTTTGTGAAAGAATATTGAAACTAACTAAAGTTGCAACAAATAGTAAAGTAATTTTTCTCATTTTTTATAAATATTTAATTTTTTAATAGATGACTAAAACTAGTCCTTTTTTTTAATTATAAAACTATTCAAAACATTTTTGCCAATTTTTTAATTTAATAAATAAAGGGACTTAACAGTTTTACATTTTTTTTCAATAGCCTAATATATAGTTAATCAATTTATTATTATCATTAATCAGTAAATTCGATATTAGTATTTTAGTAATCTTGCTATTTATTGTGGGGTTCGCCTATCAAGTTGCAAATCTAAAGAATGGTTTATACTATGTTAAAGTAAGTAACAATAGTATTACACAACTCAAATACTTAGTATTGTAAAATAATTCACGTATTTTTTTTGAAAGCCCCTACTTCAATTGGGGCTTTTTTTATTTTAAATACTATGCTTTATATTTACATAATTTTAAATGTATGGATAGAATAAAAAAAAACCTTTTTGCTGAAGATATATATCTTACTAAAGAAAATTCAAGATGCTTACTTGATAAACTTTCGTTAAATACAAAATTGTATTTTGTTATAAAATATTTGCAAATACTCTTTCGTAATAGAAAAGTTGCTAAAAAAGGTCAGTACAATAGAGCAAACTGGGCTTTATCTTCATACAAAGTTATAAAGCTTATTGAGGATTGTGGAGGGCAGTTCGAAATTGAAGGAATAAATAATTTAAAAAGCATTAAAGAGCCTGTAGTAATTGTCAGTAACCATATGAGTGCCATGGAATCGATGATTTTTCCGGCACTAATTGCTCCGTTTATGGAGGTTACTTTTGTAGTAAAAGAAAGTTTAGCTCGTCATTTTTTATTTGGTGTTATTATGCGAGCGCGTAATCCGATAACCGTAGGAAGAACTAACTCAAGAGAAGATTTAATATCTGTATTGAATCAGGGAAAAGAATTTTTAAAGAACAATACCTCAGTTGTGATATTTCCTCAAGGTGGACGACGCGATATCTTTAAACCTGAAGAATTTAATTCTCTTGGGGTAAAATTAGCTTCTATGGCAGGAGTTAAAATATTCCCTATAGCACTTAAAACTGATTTTTGGGGTAACGGTAAAATAATGAAAGATTTTGGGAAAATTAATCGTAAAAATAAAATTCATATCAAATTTGGAGAACCTATATCCATTGAGGGCTCCGGAAAAGAACAACAAAAAAAAATTATTGATTTTATTTCCGAAAACCTTGAAACCTGGAATAAAGAGTAATCCAATCCTACTTTCTTTTTAAATACTGATAATCTAAATAATATAATAGTTTAAACGAAATACTATTAATTTGATCAGCATTGATAGTGTTATCAAAATTCTCCCAGAAATTATTTACAATACTGTTACTATGCGTATTTATTGCATTTTTCCATACTATCGACAATTCGCTACCTGGAGCAAAACGCCATAAATACTGTAAATCAATGGTAAAGGCATTGTAGTTTGCATCAAAATCGTTACCATATGTATCATAATCAATAGGTTTTGATAAGTACCCACTCTTAAGTAACTGGTAATAATCATCGTATTCAACTCTACTCCAGTAATGACGAACTCTTAAGCTCAGCGATGATTTATTGTTAAAAATAAATCCTGTATTTAAAGTATTCGATATTGTTAATTGATCTCTTTTTCCGAAGAAAATAGCTGCATTGTTTTCTGAAACATCATAGTGATCAACATGCCCGAATGAATTAAAATCATTATTTAGATTAAGCGAGTAAATTATTTGCCATTTATCATTAATTCTTACCCGAGGACTTAAATAGAACCAATATCCATATCTATCATAATCAAAAGCTTTCCATGCTCCTGGCATAAAATCAACAGCAAACATTTTTCTATAATCTGTTGATATCATACCTTCTAAAAAACCATATCTTGGTCGTTTAAACATCCATTCAAAACCATTAACCCTTGGTTCACGATAATCATGATTTTCAAATGGGTATAGCCCCATTTCAAGGCGTGTACTTATATATCTTTTAGCAAAAGTTGTATGGGTTGAAAGGTTAATAACAAAATCAGTAAATTTTCTTGGTTGATATAAGCTTTTATAAACTATTTCAAGTTCGTTTTTCCAGTTTAGAACTTTCCAAAATGGTTTGTTAATGTTATATTCAATTTCTGTACTCCAACTAGATTCATTATTACTTTGCAAAAAACCAAAATCATTTGGATCATAGGTATCCGATTCGGTGTTGTGGTTTAACTCAAATAAAAACTGTCCTTTAATTTTTGAAAACTGTAAAAAATATGCATGTCCGAATGTATTTGAATCGGTATAAATTTGGCTCAAGGTTCCTTTTGTTAAAACCTGATATGTATTTTCCTTGTTTCGTAAAAGAAATTCTGTTCCGGTAACATTAGCTGAATAATTATGATTATCGTATATAACATTCGTATTTACAAAACTTACATAAGAATTATTTTTCAAACTTTGATCAAGTACAATCATATTATAATTTGAAAAACCTTGTGTCTGATAATTTCTTTTACTACCGGTAATAGTATCTTTAACAATAGCTTCAACTGCGCCAGTCATTGCATTAAAAAAACCTATTCCTAGTCCGCTATTTGTACGACCCGATATCTTTGTAGCATTTATTAATTTAGTCTCTATTGGATTTTCAATAACAATCTCTGTAGAATCAATATTATAATTAAGTTCTGATATGAACTTTGGTTTTGATCCTATTCTGCGCGAATAGAAAATACCTGCTTTATTAAATAATTCGGTACCTTCAGTAAAAAATGCACGATTTTCATTGTACATTATTTCATATGGAGAAAGATTTAGAACCTGATCATCAGATTTCACTTGTCCAAAATCAGGAATAAGAATCATATCGAGAGTAAAACTCTGATTTATACCCCATTTTAAATCCATACCGGCATTAAAGTTATTCCCCCATTCTCCATCGGCATTATTTTCTAAGTAGGCTGATACATATGGAGTAACTGAAAGACGCAATGGTGGCTCAATTTCACGTATGTCAGTAAGTTGTCCAGATTGACTAATTATTTCCTGCGCATTGTTATCAACAAAATTCCACGAACTCCATTCACGATAGCGTCTTACATTTCTGAAGAAATTTATACCCCAGGTTTGAATATTTTTATCCGGAAAGCGAAGTGCAGAATATGGAATTTTCATTTCTGCCACCCAACCTTTATCAGTTAGTTTTGCTGCACTTTCCCAAACTCCATCCCAACTGGGATCACCATCACCACCGGTGTGTTTACCATCTGACTGAACACCTGCGGCAGATACCATAAACTCAAATCCGTTTATCCCATCATCAAAAGGATTGATCAATATGGCAAATAAATCAGCATTCGCATCATCAAACTTGTCTCGTAATGAGAGTTCGCGCAGAATTGAATCTGGAGATGAATCATATAATATTGCACCAATATATATTGCATAATTATCATATACTATCTTAATTTCGGATGGATGAGTTGGAAGCGTCCCATTAAATGGTTCGTGTTGAATAAAATCTTTTGCAATTACTGCATTACTCCAACTATTATCATCTAATACACCATCAATCTTTATATGATCTGTAATCTTGATAGCAGAAATAATTTTCTTGTTATTTGCTTGAGAATAAACATTTAACGTTACTATTTGTAAAAATGCCCAATAAATTAGTACCTTCTTCACTTTATCGATATTTATAATTACTAATTAAAGACTTTAAGGTCTTTAAAAGGTTTAATAGTATTTTTCTTTTTTAATTAAACAGAAATGATCAATTGGTCATATTTAATTTAAAACCAATACAAGAAAAGTTTAACTAAATATTTAACGTGCGCTGTTATTGCTCGTAATACGAGTAATAAATTTATATAATGCAAAAAGCCAAAGAAAAAAATCTCTGGCTTTTTGATGCATTTTCTTTTTAATGTTAGGCCATTAAAATACTATTTCAATTAGCCACGATCCTTGTTTTGTAATTTCGAATGTAAACTCACACTGGTAAGTAGATCTGTAAAAATCATCTGGAGCTGTAAACATTATTTTGCCCTTAAAAGGAGCAATAAATGATTCGTAAGCTGTATAAGATGATGAATTAATTATAGTACCAGAACTACCTATTAATGACAAATTTTCCATTTCATGATAAGTTCTTCCTTCTCTTTTAAAAACTATTTCAATATTATTTGTTGCAGAGTTTGTTTTTTCAGAAATTCTAATAGTTCTAACATTCCTTTTACTAAGTATCTTATAAGGTGCTTCTGTTGCCTGTGCATCACCAGTATATATATCTTTATACCATTTTCCAGTTTGAGTTATACCTTTACTAGTGACAATTTTTCCGTTACCATTCTTTACTCCTAATAACCATGCACCCTCATAAACATCTCCATTGGCCCAGGTATATTTCCCATAACCAGATTGTAAGCCATTTTTAAAATTACCTTCGTAAACATCGCCATTATGCCATGTATATTTACCAAGACCATGAGGAATTCCCTTTTTAAAATAACCATCATATTCATCAATACCTTTTGCTATTCCTTTGCCATGAGCATACCCTTTTTTGCACTCACCTGTATATGATTTAGCAATTTCAGACTTTAGCACCTTACATGTTATTTCTCCTTGTGCAAATGAATTAAATACGAATAAAATATTTAACGCAATAATTGAAATAAAAACAAAGCTTTTTCTCATTTTTCTTTTTTTTAGTTTGTTTTATATAAACTTATCTTAAAAATCCGTAGGTAATATCTAACTTAATACCATAGTCAAATAACCTCTGGTGGTTGCTTTCTCTATCAAATGGAATAACTGAATGCATTTTTATATTTGGAGCTACTGAGAAATATACATTTTCTGAAATATGGAAAGTCTTTCCTATGCTGAATAACAAACCTATACCTTTCTGATCATCCATTTTTAGTTTAGTCCATGTATTTAATTCAAAATCAATTTGAGCACCGGCAGTAATAAAAAAATCGTATTTGAAACCTCTCTCCACTGCTATTGGAAATGAAATTATATTACGCTGTTCTCTTCTGGATTGATAAAAATTATCTAATTTAACATCTTCACCTAAATAAATATATAATTCAGAATAATGCAGTCCAGTCTCAATTCGAATTTTATCATTTATAATTCTCAGATATTTAAATCCAAGCATATATCCTGATTGACCTTCAAAATTATAATCTTCGTGGAATGAATTATCAAAAAGGTAGCATTTACTTACTAAAGGAACAAAGGTAATACCTAATCTATTATTATTTAAATCGAATGAATATGCTTTTGGTAAACACATTAATACCAAAAGAATAATAATAGAGAATTTAATTATTCGTGAATAATAGTTTCGAAAAACTTTGTTATTTGTTCTTAACATAATGATTATACTTTCCCCCTTTAGAAATGCTATTGACTTAAACTTATTTTTATTTTACTATTTTAAATATTATTATTAAGAATCTATAACATTTATACAAAGCAAAGTTAATTCATTTAGTGATAATAATACCTTTATACGAAATTCTTTTTTTATTGTTTATCAATATGCGAAAAAAAATAACATACTGTTAATAAATGAATTACATTTTCACAATAGATTCTATTCAGAAAACTTCACAATAGAGACTATTGAATAGTATAAAGGTTTAATTGGCAATTAAAATTCGGAAGTAAAATGGAATTTTATTTTATCAAATTTTTCCTGCGCCATTTGCAAGGCGTATGATGATTCGGCCAAAAATACTTCACGACCATATTTATCATCAGCAATAGCATTGTATTTTCTTTTACGAAAATCATCTAACTGTGCCTTGTCGGTACTTTCCATCCAACAAGCTTTGTATAAATGTATAGATTCATAGCGGCATTTTGCTCCATATTCGTGTTCTAAACGAAATTGAATTACATCAAACTGAAGTTGGCCAACTGTTCCTATAATTTTTCGTCCGTTAAACTTATTAGTAAATAACTGGGCAACACCTTCGTCCATTAGTTGATCTAATCCTTTTGCAAGTTGCTTGTATTTCATCGGATCAGCATTTTCTACATATCGAAACATTTCTGGAGAAAAACTTGGTAATCCTTTATAATGTATATTTTCTCCTTCAGTAAGGGTATCGCCTATTTTGAAATTCCCTGTATCGTGAATACCAACTATATCACCAGGAAAAGCTTCATCAATAATCGATTTCTTATCGGCCATAAAAGCAGTAGGTGTAGCAAACTTCATATTTTTACCAGCACGCACATGTAGGTAATTAGTATTACGCAAAAATGTGCCTGAACATATTTTCACAAAAGCAATTCTGTCGCGATGGTTCGGATCCATATTAGCATGAATTTTAAATACAAATCCTGAAAACTTTTTCTCAAACGGATCAACAACTCTTTCTTCTGCTGTAACACTTCTTGGATGCGGAGCTATCTCTATAAAACAATCCAATAATTCCTGAACACCAAAGTTATTTAAAGCACTACCAAAAAATACAGGAGCTAAATGTCCTTGCAGATATGATTCAATTTCAAATTCTGGGTAAACTTCTGTAATAAGTTCCAATTCTTCACGCAAAATGGTTGAGTATTTTTCTCCAATATAATTTTCAAGTTCCGGGCTTTGAATATCTTTAAACTCAATAAATTCTTCTATAGTCTGTTTCGATTCTCCACGAAATAAGTTAAGTTTTTCTTCATAAATATTATAAACGCCTTTAAAAGTACTACCATTGCTTATTGGCCAACTTAAAGGGCGAACACTTATTTTAAGTTCTTTTTCAATTTCATCAAGTAGTTCAAATGGATTTTTACCATTACGATCGAGCTTATTAATAAAAACCATAACAGGTGTGTGTCGCATTCGACAAATTTCCATTAATTTGCGTGTTTGTGGTTCAACTCCTTTGGCCGAATCAATAACAATAATAACACTATCAACAGCAGTTAGAGTACGAAATGTATCTTCGGCAAAATCCTGGTGCCCAGGAGTATCTAGGATATTTATTTTTCGATCTTTATACTCGAATGCCATTACCGATGTAGCAACAGAAATTCCACGCTGGCGCTCAATCTCCATAAAATCGGATGTTGCTGTTTTCTTTATTTTATTGCTTTTTACAGCTCCAGCAATATGAATGGCTCCACCAAATAATAATAATTTCTCGGTAAGTGTTGTTTTCCCTGCGTCGGGGTGACTAATAATTCCAAATGTCCTTCTGCGCAAAATTTCCTCTTTGAATCCCATAATAATTACCCTAAAAAAGTGATTTGCAAAAGTATAAAATTGGGTGAATATATTTTAATATGTGCATGGAATTAAAATACAATAAAAATAAAATTTGTATATTGAGTTTCTAAATTAGACCTAAATGGCACATCACACTCTAAAATCATCATATCAAAAACTTTCTTACAGGTTAAATAGGTTTCCTCAAGGGGCAACCCCTTCGGAATTACTTTTTAAAATCCTGAAAATGCTTTTTAGCGAAAAGGAAGCAGAATTGGTTGCTCTTCTTCCTATAAAACCTTTTAATGTTCAAAAGGCAAGTAAAATCTGGAAACTAAATCTAACAGCGACACAAAATATTCTTGACAATCTAGCCAGTCGTGCTATTCTGTTGGATATTGAACAAAATGGAGAAATGCAATATGTACTCCCTCCTCCTATGGCTGGATTCTTTGAATTTTCTCTGATGCGCGTCAGACAAGATATTGACCAAAAAGTATTGAGTGAGCTTTTTTATGAGTATATGAATGTTGAAGAAGATTTTATTAAAAGCCTATTCACATTGGGAGAAACACGGTTAGGAAGAGTATTTGTGAACGAATCTGTTTTATCAAATGATAATGCAATTCATGTTTTGGATTATGAAAGAGCCTCTGAAATAATTAATACTGCTAGTCATATAGGTGTAGGAATGTGTTATTGCCGACACAAGATGGAACATATAGGAAAAGCCTGCAATGCCCCAATGGATATTTGTATGACATTTAATAATGTTGCCAAATCATTAACCAGGCATGGACATGCGAGAACAATTGATAAAAATGAATGTCTTGATTTATTAAATAAAGCCTACGATTATAATCTGGTTCAGTTTGGAGAAAATGTCAGAGAAGATGTAAGCTTTATCTGCAACTGTTGTGGATGTTGCTGTGAAGCACTATTAGCTGCCAAACGATTTGCCATATTAAATCCAATACATACAAGCAACTTTATTCCCGAAATTGATTCTAAAACCTGCAATGGGTGTAGTTTATGCGCAATAAAATGTCCGGTAAATGCTATATGCATAGAATTTGATGAAAACACAAATCAAAAACTTGCAGTGATCGCTGAGAATTTATGTTTGGGGTGTGGAATTTGTGTTCGTGTTTGCAATAGAAATGGCATATTTCTAAAATCAAGATCTGAACGAGTTTTAACCCCATTAAACGGAACTCATAAAGCAGTGGTAATGGCTATAGAACGAGGAAAATTTCAAAATCTCCTTTTTGACAATCAGGTTTTATGGAATCATCGTGCAATGGCTGCAGTATTAGGTGTTATTCTTAAGTTACCACCTTTTAAGCAAGTAATGGCCAGTAAACAAGTTAAATCAAGATATTTGGAGAATTTTATTAAGAAACATAACTATTAAAAAACAGCCATATTAATATGGCTGTTTAATCAATATTCTACTTTATAAATGTACCATTTCTAAATTCTTCGAAAGCCAGATGAAGTTCTTCCGGGGTATTCATTACAATTGGTCCCTGCCAGGCAATTGGGTCATTTAAAGATTTACCCCCAATTAAAAGGAACTTAACTGATTTATTTGCTGTTACTACTAATTCATTTCCAGGTTCAAAAAGAACCAACTGATTCTTCTTAATTATTTGCTTGGTTTCGTCAAATTGTGCTTCACCATCATATACATAAGCAAATAAAGTATATTCAGGGTTATCATGATAAGTAAAAGAATCACTATTAAGAATATTTACATCAAGAAATATAATATCTATACCTAAATCTGTAACAGCTCCTTTTGTATTTTTATAATTCCCCGATATAACTTTTATATTAGCATTCTCATTTATAGTAATTAAAGGAATTTGATCAGCAGTTATATCGCGGTACTTTGGTGCAGTCATTTTCAATTTTTTAGGTAGATTTACCCAAAGCTGAAAACCTTGCATTTCGCCATTATATTTCAACGGCATTTCCTGATGAATAATTCCACTTCCGGCAGTCATCCATTGAACATCCCCATTATTAATTATCCCTTTATTACCTAAACTATCACCATGCTCAACTGATCCTTCAAGCATATAGGTTACAGTTTCCATTCCACGATGCGGGTGCCATGGAAAACCTTGCATATAATCTTCGGGTCGCGGTGATCCAAAATGATCGAGCAATAAAAATGGGTCGAGTTCTCCTTTTTCGTAAAATCCAAAAACACGTTTTAGCTTTACCCCTGCTCCTTCAATTACAGGTTCCGCTGTTAATATCTTTTTAATCATAATCAGGTTATTTTATATTCAAGGTAGTAGTACCTGAACTATAGGTTTCTATTATTTTTACTGATAGAATCTCAGATTCTGGTATTTCCATAATATCTTTTTCCAAAACAATAAAATCGGCAAGCTTTGTTGGTTCAATGCTCCCTTTTTCATTTTCTTCAAAAGCTGTTTTTGCTGCCCATATTGTCATAGACTTAAGTGTTTCTTCGCGAGTTAAAGCATTATCAATCTGAAATCCATTTTCAGGATAGCCTTCAATGTCTTTACGAGCTACAGAAGCATAAAAAGTCAATAGGGGTTCAATGCGTTCTACTGGAAAATCTGTCCCATTAGGAATCCATCCATTCTGATCTAACAATTCCTTATATGTATATGCATATTTTATTCGCTTCTCTCCCAATCTTTGACCAGTCCAATACATATCTGAGGTGCAATGTGTGGCTTGAATAGATGGAACAATGCTATAATCACCAAATTTATGTAAATCATCAGGGTGAACAATTTGTGCATGTTCAATTCTCCATCGTCGGTCATTTTTTCCCTTTAAATATTGTGCATAAATATCGAGTATTAATCTGTTTGCCGAATCACCAATTGCATGTGTACAAACCTGGTAATTATTTTCATAAGCCAGTTTACATATCCTGTGATAAACTTCGATTGGTTCAACTATCAGGCCATCATTCCCCGGATCGTCAGAATATGGCTCTATTAATGCTGCTCCACGCGAACCCAAAGCACCATCGGCATAAAGTTTAATAGATCGAACATTCAAATAATCAGTTTTATATATTCCGTTTTTAATAAAGTAGTCAAGTGTTTCGTCGGTTGGAGTTAGCATAGCATTAATTCGCATGTGCATTTTATTGTTTTTTTGAAGCGAATCGATAAGTAATACTTCTTTCTTAGTCAATCCTGCATCGCCTACTGATGTTAAGCCCGCAGCAAAACAATTTTGTTCACCCTGTTCCAATGCTTTAATAACTGATTCTGTATAAACTTCGGGGATAAATTTCTCAACCAGATTCATTGCATTATCAATCAAAACGCCAGTTGGTTGTCCATTTTGAAGAATTATTTTACCACCATCAATTTTTGTTTTTGATGTAATACCAGCCAAACTAAGTGCTTTTGAGTTAACAACTGCAGCATGTCCATCAACTCGACGTAAATAAACAGGTTTATCTGGAAAAGCCATATCTAACTTTTCTTTGGTGGGAAATTCCTTGATATCCCAGTCGTTTTGATCCCAGCTGCGTCCAAGAACCCATTCCGAATTGTATTTTGTATCGTGCTCTTTGATAATATCAACAATTTCATCAAAAGATTTTGTGCTTCGCAAATCTGCTTGAAGTAATGAAAGACAATAGCCATAAAAATGACAATGAGCATCTATTAGTCCCGGATAAACATACTTCCCTTGCAAATCAATAACCTGATCGGAGTTATATTTTTTCAATATATCATTTGAATTGCCAATTTCCAGAAATTTGCCATCACGAACAGCAAAACTCTCAGCAATTAAGAAATCATTATTTACTGTATATACTTTCGCGTTGTGAATAATAAGATCAACCTTTTCTTTTGTGCATGAAATCATAATGAGACTTATTACTATTAGTGTTAAAAATATTTTTTTCATTATTGTTTTATTTATAATCGAAATAAAAATACAAAATTCAATAATCAAATTATAACTACCTTAACATTTTAACTTTAAACCCAACTTCGTCGGGCAAGCTTTAGTTCACTTTAGATCACTTTAGTTCACTTTAGCTCATTTTTTTATTTTCTTTTCTTATAAGACCATTGCATAATCCATGCAGCAATCAATAACATAATTACTCCAAAGCCAAAGGTCCATGAAAAACCTAATAATTCATAGAATAATACGCCAATAAAAGGAGAGTAAATACCTCTGAATCCGGTTAAAAATAAATGCACTGACTGATAATCGCCTGCTTCTTCGTTAGAACAGAAATAAGACGATCCAATATTCCAGGATAAAACAATCGTTGCATTGAAAACTCCAAAGAATATGGTTGCAATAATTAAAGTTACATATATTTTTACTGTAGAAATATCGAATGCATATGGGAAATATGCAGTAAGTGCAGTAAATAAAATATACCCAGCCATTGAGATAAAGGAAACAATAGTAAATCGCCTTGGATCAACTTTCCCAATTAGATTTCCAAAAAATGGAAGTATTAAAATTGCGATAATATTATAAGCATTTTGATAAAAGGCCACACTCGAATAGTTTAGATCTAATGCTTCGTTATAAAAAATATTAATTACCGATCGTGTACTCATAAAACTAAAACCATAGAACAAATAAGCAATCTGAAAATCCAGATAAGGTTTATTTGTTTTTAAAATAGTAACCATTTTCTTAAAGGAGCTAACAACCGACATTACCAGACTTTCGGATAAATCAGGTACTGACTTAGGTATATATTCAATAATCGAAAATAGAACGATACTCAAAACGCCCAATACGCCAAGTACTGGAAAAATATATGTAAAAGAAAAATTGTCATAATCAAGAAAGATTCCAAAAAAGAAAATAGTAAGCATCATCATTACTTGCCTTACAGTGGTAGAAAAACCATACAATCGACCAAAATTGTCCTTGGAATATGCGTTTTTCAGGAATAAATTTATTGTTGGTAATACGATCGGATAAGATAAATAATAGGTAAAAAAGATAAATAGAAATGCAAAATGATAAATTGAATTAACAGAATACATTTCAGGATTTCGTGGAAAAAATAACAAGAGAATAAGTGGTAAATGTGTAATTAAACCAGCTATTCGCAACAAGTGACCCTTGCGTCTTGCTCTATATATAAGCTCATTGAAAAAAACAGATAGCAAAAGCACTACCACACTTGACTGGAACAAAAAACTAAGTTGATAACTTGTTCCGCTCAAACTTTTTATAAAAATATATTCATTTAAAAGCAATGCTCCCCTGATCATCCCATCAATTAAAGAAAAGGTAAAATGGAGCTTAAATGATCGTTTTTCTTTTACAGTTAGGTTCTTAATTATATTGATAAGCATTGAAGTACTTTAAGCCTTATTGACTAGCAAAGATAATCTAAGTTTAATGCATCTTACAATTATTTAATAACATGTTCCGTTAATAAAAACTGAATTCAGGTGTCTAAAATTTATTACCTTTGAAATTCAAAATAGTTTAACATGGATAAAAAGAAGAAACAAGGACGTTACGAGCGAATATATGACCAGCTTCAAGGACTTATGATAAAAACCGATGATTACAATGCCCGTATGTCAACAATAATTGCCGTATTGCATCATAAAATGGAATACTTTTTCTGGACAGGTTTTTATTTTCTGAAAAATGAAAAATTAATTGTGGGTCAATATCAGGGACCTGTTGCTTGTCAGGAATTAAAAAAAGATTCTGGCGTTTGTTGGGCTGGAATAAATCAGAAAAAAGCAATCGTTGTTGCTGATGTCGAAAAATTTCCAGGACATATTGCCTGTGATTCTCGTTCGAAATCAGAAATTGTTATCCCATTAAAAGATAAATCAGGACATATTATTGGAGTTCTGGACGTAGATAGTAATGAGTATAACTCATTCGATGAAATTGACGAACTACAACTAACTAAAATCCTTGAATTAATTTATATCTAAATCAGGTGAAGAAACTTATTGTTTTACTTGCCATATCGTTTTATTCTATTGTAACTGTTTTTTCTCAACTTAATGTCGACTATTATTTAAATCAAGGTCGTTGGCAACTTGGTAAAGAAAAGTATAAAGAGGCTATAGAGTTTTTTAATACTGCAATTGAAATTAAACCTAACAATCATGAATCTTATTTTTTAAGAGGTGTTGCCAAGGATTACCTGTTTGATTATATTGGTTCAGAACAAGATTTCTCGAAAGCTATTCAGCTTAAGTCAAACTATACAATTGCATATTATTATAGAGGTAGTGCCAGAGTAAATTTAAAAAAGTATTACCTCGCTATTAATGATTTTTCAGAAGCATTAATCCTAAACTCCATTGAGCCTGATTTTTATACATTTAGAGGATTCTGCAAAATAAATATAGATCAATTTGAGCAAGCAATTGATGATTTTAATAAATCTATTGAAATTCTGTCGAAAAATAAGAAAGCTTATAATTATCGTGGAGTTGCTCGTGTAATGATGAAAGACACTATCGGGGCAATCGCTGATTACGATAAGGCAATTAAAATTGATCCTGAGTTTTTTTATGCTTATTTAAATAAAGGTTTTCTGTATTACGAAAAACAGATGTATGATACTGCAATCCATTATTTTACAATAGTAACCCAACTCGATCCACTTAATACGAATGCATACATTAATAGAGCATTATCTCTCTATAATTTAAAAAATACGCAAAACGCTATTTCTGATTTAGATACATCGCTTCAGATTGATCCAAACAACTCAATTGCTTTATTTAACAGAGCATTAATGCGAAGCGAGATTGGTCTCGAAAACGAAGCTATAAAGGATTTGGATAAAGTAATTAAGTTAAATCCTCAAAATGTTTTGTGTTACTTTAACCGGGCTGTAATAAAAATGGAAACAGGCGATTTGCAAGGAGCATTTATAGACTTATCGCAAGCAATCGAAATATATCCCGATTTTGCTAAAGCTTATATGAGCAGATCGTTTGTTAGGCAAAAACTAAATGACTTAAAAGGAGCGTATACAGATAGAGAAAAGGCTGAAAAAATAATTGCATCGGTAAACTCAAATAAAGATAATTACTCAAACTATGCCGATACATCAATAAATTTACAAAGTTTTATCACATTTAAGAATAGTAATAGATTTTTTAGTCAATCTGATAAAAATCTTAGAATTGAACCCGAGAGTAATTTTGCTTTGGTTCCTGGATTAAAAAATAGTAATTACCTTATTCGCATTACTCATGTAAACGACAATCTTTATAATACTAAAAATGATTTTGAAGCCTTAGGATTTGTAATTGCAAACGAAATTGATCAATATCAGAATAACGATTATTACCGATCTAAAATTACTGAACTCAATAAAAGCAATAACCAATCAGTAAGATTAGCAGCTGCAATATATAAAGGTATTATTAAGAACTATAATGAAGCCTTATCTGATTTAAATGCACTAATTGATACTGATTCATTAAATTATATGGCATATTTCAGCCGTGCAACTATTCGGTCTGAGATGATAGAATATATAAAACAGCTTGAAAATGAAAGTGATTACTATATTGTGAATTCTTCGTTGATCAATTTTGAGTCCGTAAAATCGCAACATACAGAGAGTTTTACTGATTTCAATCTTATTATTAATGATCTAACAAAAGCAAAAGAGTTATCACCAGATTTTATTTTTTGTGATTTTAATCTTGGTAATTTATACCTGCAAATGCGTGATTATAGAAAAGCTATTGAATACTATAATCTTGTAATTAAAGCCGATAATGAATTTAAAGAGGCTTATTATAATAGAGGATTAACATACATTTACCTCAAAGAAAACGAAAATGGTTGTATGGATATGAGCAAAGCAGGTGAACTAGGTATGGAAGAAGCCTATCAGGTTATCGGAAGATTTTGTGATAAATAAAAAGCTGAAAGAATTATTGATACACCAATTCATTACCTATTATTGTTCACTAACTTTCTTTATCAATATTCAGCCATTTTTTTAAGCTCCTTAATAAAATCTGTTTTGATCCAATAAATATCTGAGTTACCATTTTGGCAAGTATTGTTCATTTCTTCAAATGTGATAGTTGATAGTTTTACTGGCAACTGAACATTCTCAGGAATTTTTGCCGACATAAAAAACAAAAAATTACCATCAGGCGATAATGAAGCCGACCACTCTTGGCCATTGACTGAATTTACGAATGCGCCCATATTTATAGGCTTACTCCACTGGTCATTTTCATTTCTAAACACTATGTAATAATCTGTAGCACCAAAGGAATCGGGCATACCAAAAGCAGGAACAATTATAAATGACTCATCCGGAGAAATTAAAGCATTAAATCTGGCTCTGCCCATATTAATATTTTTAGGCAACATTTCTGGTTTTTGGTATTTCCCATCAATAAATTTCGATCTATAAATAAATTCTTCGTTCGTTGCAGAATCTTCGGATGTGAAATAAAGTGTACCGTCATTTGTTACCGATGGATAATACTGATCGGTACCTGTATTTATTGGAGCACCTATTGGATAAGGTTCTCCCCAATTATCTTTTTTACGATTACAAATCCATATATTCATAATTCCAGGCTTACATCCATCAACAGGCATATTACTTGCAAAATAAAACTTTTTACCGTCAGGTGAAATGTGTGGTTCTATGTAAATGAATTTTGGATTCGTACCAAATTCAACAATCTCAGGCTTTGTCCATTGGTTGTTTATTTGTTTTACATAAAAAATTGTTGAATATTTAAAATTACCAATATTCTTACAAAAATAAATCTCTGAACCATCTGGATAGATTGTAATATCACGATCCGACATGCCTGTTGAAATAATACCTGGAGCAAAAAGCCTGGCCGAATCACCAGGTATTTCCTGTCCAAGATATGGCCCAATCAATTCGGGGTATTTATTTTGTGTTCCTGTTTGTGTACACGAAAACATAAAACCAATGGCAATTAACAAAAGTAAGTTTCTCATAATTATATATTTTTGATTATATAAAATTAATATACCTAATATTATATAGATAATTAAAACTGTATTTACCCTGTAAATTACAAAAAAAATCCACAACCTAAACGGAAGTGGATTATAAATTATAGTATTATTTTACTATTTACCTGTAATCCATTTTACAATTTGCTCATCAAGTGGATTTGTTTTTGAGTATGCTACATCAAACAATTTACCATTTTCATCGATCATGTATTTCTGAAAATTCCATTTTACATTTGAATCCATAACTCCATTCAGTTCCTTTGATGTTAACCACTCGTATAATGGATGAATATCTTTTCCTTTAACTGAAATTTTTGCCATCATAGGAAATGTAACATTGTACTTTGTAGAACAAAATTCTTTAATTTCATCATTGCTACCTGGTTCTTGACTCATAAAATTATTTGCTGGGAAGCCAATAATTACAAATTTATCAGATCCATATTTTTCATACAACTTTTGTAAATCGGTATACTGTGGAGTAAATCCACATTTCGATGCGGTGTTTACCACAAGCACTTTTTTACCTTTTAATGTTGAAAGATCAAATTCTTTCCCATCAATATCATTAACCTTAAAATCATATAAAGTTTTAGTTTGTGCCATTAAAGTTGTTATTGCGAGCATAAAAGCAAAAAAAACGCTAATCCTTTTCATATCATTATATTATTTAATTGTTTAGTTTGTAATTCAACATACTAAACAACAATTTATACAATATGTTCAAACCGATTGGTTAATTAAAAGACAAAATAGGTTAGAGCGATATTTATTGTTTGATTTCGCGATATTTCATAAGTGTTTTCTGAATTATATTTAAAAAGATTAGTCATAGTATAGTAATACCGGATTCCCATATTAAACATTCCAATTTTAGAATCATAACGAATGCCTATTTCACCAACTACGCTAAAATCAAACTTATTGTTGATAGCTTTATTATAATATTCGCGAACATATTGCTCATTACCAATTGTCATATTTTCTTTTTCGGATATAAGATAGGCTACTGATGGTCCAAGATTCAAGTAGTACTTAACATCTCTTTTTCCAATAAATATTTGGGTTAAAAAGGGTAATTCAATATAACTAAGTTTACGGTTATAAGTATTTGGAATTGTGTCTAAACTCTCGATCCAACCTTTTTGTGTAAAATTTAATTCAACCTGAAGTGCAAATAATTCTTCGTTAACATGTCGAAATACCAATCCCCCATTATACCCATATAAAATACCTGTAGAAACAGTAGGCGAGAAATCAACAAATGAAACATTAGCTCCCTGCCTAATTCCAAAAGATGAAATTGGTATAAATTTATTTTCCTGTCCAATAGTATCAGATAAAATGAAACTCTGAATTAGAATTAAAAGAAATATTTTTTTCAAATCTGCTTGTTTTGGTTGATTGTTGACAAAGATAAAAAAGATATGGTTAAATTAATGGGATGAATATAAATTATAAAAAAATGAGAAGAACAAACAAGAATTTTTATTGTCTATATTGACAAAAGCCTATTCATTTTTTAATTTGCATTTGTTATGGAATTTATTCAACCATCAATAGACATACTAGGTATACAAATTGACGAACCAGTAACCACCTTTACTGATTTAATGGTATCGGCAGTTTGTTTTTATGCATTTATTAAATTAAGTAGAATACCTGTTCACAATAAGGTGCATCTATATTTGCGCTATTATTTTTTAAGTATGGGAATAGCTACTACCATTGGAGGTTTGATCGGACATGGATTCTTATATTTGTTTAACACTCAATGGCATTCACCCGATATATTTGTAAGAGCCCTTTCACATATTTTTGGCGAAAACTTGCTTAAAAATATTGCTAATCCATGGAAACTTCCAGGTTGGCTTACAAGTATGTTTTCCATAATGCTTGTCGAACGGGCATCAATCGAATATGCCCGCCCATTAATAAAACCTAAGCTTGGTAACATTTTTGCATGGGTAAATATTATTGAGCTTACTACTTTTGTTATTATAACATTTCTTACATTAAACTTTTTCTTTGTAGAGGTTCATTCAGCCTATGGTTTACTGGTTGTTGTTACCAGTTTTAATTTAATTGTGTATATCAAAACAAAAAGTAAAGGGAGTAAATTATTTTTAATAGCTGTCGGTTTTTCGGCACTTGGTGCTTTATTTTTCATGAACAAATGGGGCTTTAGTATCTGGTTTAATCATTTTGATATTAGCCATGTACTTATGACAATAAGTGCATATTTCTTTTATCTGGGAGCAAAAAAAATACTTACCGATCCCATGCTAACAAAAGTAAAAACTAATTAAAATAGCATTGATTATTAATAATTAACATCAATTTAACATAAAAAAATAAACATTTTGTTTACTTTTTTTGTTTATACTGCTAAACAACGTTTAACAGAATATTTAATAATTAAAATTTGATTTGACTATGAAAAAATTAATGATTGTAATAACAGCAGCATTCTTGCTTATTGGTTTATCGTCGTTTGCTCAAGAATTTGAAGCAAATACTACAAAATCGGAACTAAAATGGACTGGGAAAAAGGTTACTGGCGAACACTGGGGTTTTATTGTTTTAAAAGACGGGAAACTAAACATTAAAAATAATAAAATAGTTTCAGGTGAATTCAATATTGATATGAATAGCATTAACTGCAAAGACCTTACAGATGAATCATGGAATCAGAAACTTGTAGGACACTTGAAATCAGACGATTTCTTTGGTGTAGCAAAATTCCCAACTGCAAAGCTTGTAATTAACGAGAGTCAGGCTTTTAATAAAGATGAAGCAGTAGTGACTGGAAAATTAACTATTAAAGGAATAACACATCCATTGACATTTACTGCTAAAAGGAACGGTAATACTTATGAATCAACAATAACTATCGACCGTTCTAAATACGATATTCGCTATGGTTCAGGTAAATTTTTCGACAACCTAGGTGATAATATGATTTATGATGAGTTTACTCTTGAAGTAAAACTTGTTGTTGAATAATTAAATAATAAACAAAATGGTAAAGGAATAACATTTGTTTATTCCTTTACTTTTTTATAATAATTCAAGATTAATTTCTTTACCTATTGATGTTATAAAATTACCTGTGGCAACAGTCACTTCAACATCGCCATCGCAACGCGAGTGAAATGTATAAAATACAGATCCAAAAACTGTATTCCCTTTGCTTTTCGATTCTAATTCAACGTCCTGCATAAATGCATATCCTTGTGTAGGGTTTTTTAAGCAGTTCAGAGAATACTCAGTATTTATCATAGCAATTTGCATTGCAGAAACAGATGAACCGAGCTCGTAATCGCTAACTTCAATACTTTGTTGACCCCCGTTTATTTCAAATACATCATCAGTAAAATCATCAAAGGTATTGTTGTGGTAAATATCAATAATCCAGGCATTTTGATCAATGGCCAAGTATTCTGAATAAGGGATTTCGAGTCCAAGCTTTTCAAGTTCAATATCGATTTCGTCTTGTGTAAGATTCATTATTAAATCAATATCTCCGCCAAAATTAATATCGTAACCAGCATAAACAACTTTTATACTTTCATTATTATAAATAACAGGGAAGGTCTTTACATCTTTTAATCTGAATCTACCTGTTCTTATACTTGTTTCGGTAAAGAAAACACTAAGTATAGCTGTGTTTTCAGATAGTTGAATTCCTGCAACAATCATCTCGCCATAGGTATCATCTTTGAATTTATATGGGTAATCAACTGATGTATCAATGTATAAAACAGTGGCGTTTTTATTTTCTTCAACCCTTACATTTTTGAATTTATTACCTTGAAAATATGCTACCATAGCTGTGGCTGCATATCCAACAGGAATACATGTTTTTATTGTTTGGGCAATAGGGCTTACAGGCGGTTCCTGAAAAAGATCTTTTATGATTTCATCATTACGACAAGAAATAATCAAAAACAAAACAAAAAACAAGACTACTACTTTTTTCATAATATAATTATTGATTATGTATATTGTTATACATAAAATGAGCCAAATTAGTTATGCAATTATCATTTCTAAAATTAATTATCTGATTCCAGTTGATGCATAAGATTTTTTGAGGTTATTGCCAACCACGGATTTATATCGACATGTGCAACTTTCAATTGTTGAGCAGTCCATGCATTGCAAGTCTTAAATAAATAATACTTCTCATTTGACAAAAAAAATGAACTATTAGGGATTAATCCATCACCCAAAATTATTGGATTACTTTCTAAATCAAGAGCAAAACTAGAATTAATATGATTTAAAAGATTGTTAAAGTTTATAGTGCTTAGGCTTAGTTTGGCAATTTCATAATCTCTAAAATACCACTCGGGATTTTCATTAAATCCATGTATATGTAACACAGACTTGGTAGGAATAATAACAGCTTTGAGAGCAAGCCAAACTGTTTCATTTTCGGCCATATAATAATCCTTATCACCCCAGCCTATTTCAATATACTGATTATTAATAAAATGATTTTGTAACGAAGGTAAAAATGGAATAGCTTCTTCTCTATTAATTATAATTCCGCTATGCCATCTGTATTTTACAATAAAAATAATATGTTCAGAATTAATTCGGGATAGTGAACTTGAGCTTTCAATAAAAACAAATAATGAAATAAGGATAAAACAGCCTAATAATTTCATCAAAGTAAGATTTTACTTCAATCGTATTCCGTCTTCCAAAATTTCTATTAATCTTCTTTTAAATAAACTTCCGATAGCTTTTTTATACGTTTTCTTACTAGTTCCAAACATTCCGTAAATAGTTTCGGGCGATGATTTGTCAGTAACACCAATAAACCCATTATTTGCTTTTAGCTTTTCAATAATTATATCGGTTAAATCATCAATTTTCTCGAATCCTGGTTTCTCAAGTGTTAAATCTATTTTGCCATCGTCTCTAATCTTTTTTATAAATGCAGTAAGTGTTTGTCCTCGTTTTAATGTTCTGAAAACTTCGTTTTCGTAGAGTACCCCCCAGAATTTATTATCGACAATTGCTTTGTAACCTATATCTGTTTGGCTATGAATTAAAATATTAACTTGATCGTTTACCTGATATGTTGGCAGCTCAATGTTAAGAAACTTGTCAATTTTTGTAGTTGCAGCAACTCTATCAGTAAATTTATCAAGAAATAATCGTACAATATATGATTTCCCTTCCTCAAGGTCTTGTTTCTGCTCACTAAAAGGTACTAATAAATCTTTTGTAAGTCCCCAATCCAAGAATGCCCCTATTTTATTTACCGAAGTAACTCTCATATATGCAAATTCATCGACCTGAGCAAAAGGCATTTCTGTAGTACCAATAATTCTATCTTCAGAGTCAGTATATATAAAAACAGCAATTGGATCACCAACTTTAATTTCTTCAGGAACATACCTTTTAGGAACTAATATTTCTCCTTTGGAGCCACCATCAAGGTAAATACCAAAATCAACAAACTTAACAACAGTAAGTGTATTTATTTTACCAATTTCAATCATAGGGGAAGCAATTTAATAATAATAAAAAAAAAGTGCAACGATGCGTTACACTTTTTAATAAGACATATATAGAAATTCTAACTATAAACAGTACTAATCATCTCTTCTGCGATCGCCACCACCACGGTTATAACCACCGCCACGGCTATTACCACCGCTACCACGATTGTTACCACCTCTGAAGTTACCACCGCCGCCAGTTCGTCGTTCACCTTCTTTACGCTCTTCAGCTTTGTTCACAACAATTGTACGACCATCAACTTCTGAACCGTTAAGTTCTTCAATTGCCTTAAGTGCCTGATCATCGTTTGGCATTTCAATAAAACCATAACCTTTACTTCTTCCAGAGAATTTATCGGTAATAATTCTACAAGATGCAACTTCTCCGTATTCTTCGAAAAAGCCTTTTAATTCTTCTTCCTTAACTCTAAATGGAAGACTTCCAATAAAAATGTTCATACGTATAAAAAAAATTTAAGTGAAAATGATTGTGCAAAAGTAACTTAATTTTAATTATAAATGCTATTTATAATTAAAAAAAAACAATTCTTGTATATTTTCCAGTTTATTTTAGTTCTTTCTTAATACAAAACTCCAATATTCCATTTTGCCATTTGCAAACGATTCATATCTTTCGGTACCTTGTGTTCCGGCAAATTGAAGGAACGATTTACTTAAAAATCCAGGAATTTTTGCTTTAATTAAGTTCTCACGACGAGAATGATCATGATCTAATGCTTTAACTACATTCATTGAAATGTTATTTTCAGAAATTAATTCAAATCCACATTTATTTAATTGCGACTTTATTCCATCAACTTCGTTATTTCTAATCATATCAGCAAAAAGAAAATGTCCACCACTTTTAAGTACTCTCTTAACTTCTGAGAAGAATACATCAAGATCTTTGTAACATCTTGCAGATTCAACATTTACAACTGCATCAAAAGTATTATCTGTAAAGGGTGGTTTTTCTGCATATCCTTTAATGAAACTTAATCCATTAACTTTGTGATGTTTATTGCAAAATTCAATTACTTGTTTTGAAATATCGAGAGCAATATACGATTCAGGATTATAATATCTTGAAATATAAGATGCTCCGCCTCCACGACCTGATCCTATTTCCAATACTTTTTTGTTTTTGAGATCAACTTTGTTTACAACATGATCATAAAGTTGAATACAATATCTGTCACTTTCGTCTCTTTCGAGCAAGTTTAATGGTGCTTCACCGTTTAAACTGGCATATCCGTAATTCATAAAAGTTGCAGCCTTATCCTTATCAAAACGGATCATTAAATTGTGCCACAATTGCCAAAGTGGTCTTCTAACTATTCGTGGTAATTCACAATATTTCTCTACGATTTTTTGCATAAAATGTTGATGTATTTACAGCAAACTGATATGTTTCTTTTGCTGTGGTTAATAATTAAGTTCTATTTAATGGCTGAAATATAATTTATCATTATAAAAATGATTAAAATTTTTCAAGTCATTAATCGCGCAATGTATGAAAGATTATTTACAAATGGATGAAATGAGGAATAATTGTATACTATTTTTATTTACTACTATGAGACCTTCGTTTACAAATAACAACTAATCAAATGCTTATATTTTATAATCAATAAAACTAAATCTTCTTTATATTTTAATTAAAGGAATAGTAAACTTAAACTCACTTCCAAAACCTTCTTCACTTGTAACAAACATTGTTCCGCCATGCTTTTCAACAAATTCACGACAAATTATCAATCCCAACCCACTACCTTTTTCATTATTAGTACCTAAACGCGAATGCATCTTTTCAATTAAGAAAAGTTCTTTTTTCTCTTTTTCTGAGATCCCAATACCTGTATCTTTTACCGATATTTCTATATTGTTTCCTGAAAATTCTGATTTTACTATTACTATTCCCTTTCTGGATGTATATTTTACTGCGTTGCTCAATAAATTGCGAATTATTGTTTTAAGAAGGTTTTCATCTGCAGATATTTCAGTATTTTCTGGGATTTTATTAATTATTTCAATGTTCTTAAAACGACTTTGATTTTCAACTCCATCAATACATTCCTGGGTTAGCTTTCGCAATGCAATTTTCTTGGGATTAAATTTTATCTGGTTGGTTTGTGATTGGGCCCATTGCAATAAGTTATCCAATAAAATATACCCATTTTTTGATGTTGAATATAGAATATTTATGTCTTTAAGTATTTCTTCTTCACTTAATTCTTTGTATTCTGTTTTTAATATCTCTGAATAACCAATTATGGAATTGAATGGATTTTTTAAATCGTGTGCAATTATTGAAAAGAATTTATCTTTTGTTTTATTAGTATTCTCCAAATCATTTGTATAATCAATAATTTTTTGTGTACGCTCTTCAACAAGAAGTTCCAGATTTTCATTTAAAGATTTAAGCTCTTCTGATTTTATGCTTGCCAAATGATATATTCTTGAATTATCGACTGCTAAAATGAAGAATATAACTAGGTTCATTAAGAATACCGAGTATGGTAATAATAGGGCATATGGTTTTGTTTTTAAAATGGCAAAGAAGATTGAGTCATGAATGCCCGCTAACATGTTAATAACATAAATTAAGAATAGAATAAATGATTTGGCGTCTCTTTCTCGCTTATAATATAAAAATGATATAATAATAAATGTAATATTTCCTAATGTTAAAATTAAAATGGGGTAAGTATTATTTACTCTAAAAAGGTCAAATGTATTTTTCTGAAAAAGCAAAAGAACTATCGCTGGAACAAAAAGTAATAATATCAAATATTTAATTATTCTATTTTTTTCAATTAAAATCTTAGTATAATCAAATAGAAAAAACAATCCAACTATCATGGCTAATTGAAAACCTAATCGCGAAATAACTTCTATAATAAACGTATTGGTAAAATTGTATGAAAAAACATTGTTTATCATACTTAATATGAAAAACAAATTCATTAAAGCAAAGTAAAGATATTGTGTATTGTAGTATTCCCGGCGACTAATGTATGTAATTAAATAAAAAACGAAAAATACAAAACCACAAAATGCCAAGGCCATAATTATTTTAATTCCAAAAAAGTTTCGCAGAAAAACATATTTTGAAGCATCCTTTGCATTTGTTATAAATGCTTTATTAATGGGATTTGTTTCGCCTTCCATTGGGTAAAGCTGAAAAGCCAATTCGTTTATTTGGTTGTATAAAATGAAATCATTAGGCAAATAAATATTTTCTGAATAGTGTATTCGATTTGTATATCCATTTTTATAATTTCCTCTTTTACATATTAGTTTACCATTTAAATAAATATTGCTTGGATAATCGACTGGGAAGAATACTAAATATAAATTTTCATTAAGTAAGGTACTATCAATAATTAAATCCGAACGTAGAGTTAACATTCTATTATCTATTGATCTTACATTTGGAATATTATCTTTATTATAGTCATCATATCCTAGCTCTAAAAGATCTCCCTGAATATAACTCCCCTCAGAAAGTTCACTTTCGAGAATAGAATAATCCAGATACAACCTTTTACTTGAATCATTATATACTTTTTGAGAAAAAGACATAAATCCAAATAGAACAAATAATACAAAAAGTAATACTTTATAAATGGTATTGATTTTCATAAATCAAGTTAGATATTATCCTTTTAGATACAATTTTATTAATTATAATTAGCTACTATTAATTAATTTTTTAATGGAATTGCAAATACAAATTCACTTCCCTTACCTTCGGTACTTTTTACCCAAATTTTACCTCCATGCTTTTCAATAAACTCTTTGCATAAAACCAAACCCAACCCACTGCCTCTTTCATGATTAGTTCCGGGTGTAGAGAAGATTCTGTCTATTTTAAACAAATTCTGGATATCGTTTTCTGAGATACCAACACCTGTATCCTTCACAGTAATTTGCATTTCATCTATATTTTCTTCTGATTTAATAATAACCAATCCATTTCGCGATGTATATTTAATGGCATTACTAATTAGGTTACGCACGATTGTTTTTATCTGATTTACATCGCCATTTATTGTATGATTTGTTGATATACTATTTACTAATTCTATATCCTTAAATCTACTTTGGTTTTCTATTCCTTCTATACAATCCTGCACTAAACTCTTTAAATGAATTAGTTCGGGATTAAATGTTATTTGGTTAGTTTGTGTTTGCGCCCATTGTAATAAGTTATCTAACAATACATATCCATTTTTAGAGGTAGAATGAATAATACTTAAATGCTCATGGATTTCATCTTCACGAAGTTCTTCGAACTCGTTTTTAAGTATCTCTGAATAACCAATTAGAGTATTAAATGGATTTTTTAAATCGTGAGCAATTATTGAAAAAAACTTATCTTTAGTTGTATTTGCCAGTTGAAGCTCCTGAGAATATTCTGTTATTTTCTTTGTACGCTCATCAACTATCAATTCCAGCCTATCGTTCAATTTCTTTAACTCTTCTGATCGTGCCAGTGCTAAACGATATATTTTTGAATGGTCGACAATTAAAACTATAAATATTATGAGGTTAATTATAAAAACAGCATTAGGAGTTAATAAGATAAATGGTTTCGTTTTTAATACTGCAAAAATATATCCATCGTACATACCGGCAAACAAGTTTATTGTCATTCCAAGAAATAAAAAGAAAGAACTTAAATGTTTTTCTTTAATAAAGTATAAAAGAGAAAGTGTAAAAAGGATAAAATTTCCGATAATGAGTATATTTATAGGATATGAATTATAGGCTTTAATTACTCCACTTATGGTATCAGGAATTAAAACCATAATGAATGCAGGAATATAAAAAGCTGCCAAAACAATCTTAAATAACCGTTTTCGAATAAATAAATTGGTATAGTCCAACATAAAGCAATTTCCCACGAACATAAATAAAGGAAATCCAGCGCGGGTAATTTTTTCTATGACGAATGTATCTGCAAAGTTGTGAGAAACAATATTATTTAAATAGCTTATAACGAAAAACAAATTCATACAAGCAAAAAATAAATAATGTGTTTTCTTATATTCTTTCCGACTTAGATATGTATATAAAAAGAAAATTGCGAAAACTATTCCGCAAACAGATATCGCAATAATTAAGTTTTGCCCTAAAAGGTTTCTTATAAATACATATTTATTTGCATCTTTTGCATTTGAAATAAAACTCTTCCCGAATGGATTTATTTCACCTTCTTTGGGGTAAAGCTGAAATGCTATTTCGTTTTTTTTGTTATAATTAATCAGGTCGGGAGGTAATAGTGTTTTTTCAGAATTATGTGATCTGTTGGTATATCCATCTCTTATATTTCCTCGCATGGCAATTGTAATACCATTAAAAAATATTCGGCAAGCGTAATCGTAAGGCATGGTAACCAAGTAAATATCTTTATTTACATTTGAACTATCAATTACAAACTCTGATCGTAGAGTTATCATACGATCAGTAATAGGTCGCGAAATAGGCATTTGTTTTTGATTGTACCTGATAAAACCCAGTTCGCTTATATTGCCATCGATATATTTACCTTCGGCAAATTCGCTTTCGAGAAAATAATAATTCAAATATAATCGAGGGCTATTATCCTTAAAAATGGGTTGAGAAAACAGAAGACCCGATTCTATAACAAAAATAAATGTAATTAATGCTTTAAATAGAAATGAAGAAAATCGCATTTTCAGAGTATTTTTATTAATATCCCTGCTAAAGATAAATGAAAACATTTTAAAATAAAATTAAAAAGCGGTACATCTTAAACTGTACCGCTCTTGTTTGTATTTAAATATTAATTGCTTTTTCAGTTTTATGGTACTTAATATTTCTTTCGCTCAGGTAATTAATAATATATTTAAAACATTCGGGATGTTTACCTACAAGCTCAGGAGGGAAAACTCCTTTTTCGCTAAATAAATTATTTAATATCATATCAGCAATAGCTGTTGCAGTAAAACCTGTTGTTCGGGCCATTGATGATAACTTCTCGTTTGGATCAAACTCATCATACAAATCATAAATAATTTGCTTATTTACTCCATTCTCTATTCCTTCAAGAATAATTCTCATAATAGTGAATTCCTTTTCAGTTGGCTCAAGTTTCCATGCCTTAAATAATAGTTCGGTGGTAAATTCGAAAGGAGAAACATCAATACCTTTAATTTTAATAGGATTATGATCGAGAAAACCAGCTGCTTTTAATGCTTTAATTAAATGAATATGTCCAGGATATCGTAAAGTTTTTTCTTTCATATTCGGGATATTCGAAAGTGTAAATATTAATGATCGTAAACCATCGGAATTAAATGCTTCCAGTGTTCCAATATTTTCAAATTCGATAAATTCGGTATCGCTCATTGCAGGCTTCACAATCATTTTGCTGTTTTCAACATATCTTGCTGGGCGTGTATATTCTTCAACTACATCGCATGGTGAAAAAGGGGCTTTATATTCGAATGGAAAGGTTCTAACTTTTGGTAACCCACCAACCATATATTCGAACTTTTCAATTTTCATTAGCTCGTTGTGATAACCGGCAATAATATTTGGCATACCAGGAGCTACACCACAATCCATTACTACTGTTACATTATTTTCCTTTGCAAGCTTATCAAGAAATGATACATCTTCAGGAAGAAAGGAAATATCAACCAGATTTTTTTTATTTGTTATTACAGTTTTAATGGTTTGTAATCCAAGAAAGCCAGGTACAGCTGAAACTACAAGGTCGAAATCCTGAATTATTGCCGACAATTCTTTTTCATTCTTTACATCAACTACCTGTGTTTTAATATTATAATTCTCTGACAAATAGGTAAGAGATTCTTTATTAATATCAACTGAAGTAACATCGTAATCTGATGACAAATCGATTGCCATAGCTTTACCTACCATACCGGCACCAAGTATAATTATTTTTTTCATATTATTGTTTTAAAGATTTTTAATTAATAGTAATTCTAAAAAAGGTTGAACAAAACCAAAATAAAAATTGAGTTTTATTTAGATATATCTAGGGATTTATCCCTTTAAATTTAAAAAAAAAAATTTAGAAAAAGATTATTAAAAAATCACAATCCATTGGAGCGGTTCTGAAAGCTAATAGTATATTGTTTTTCAAATATCATAGTTTTCAAAAATAATCATTTTATTGATATAAAACTTGTTTTTAGTATTGCCATGCTTTTAATCTTTTGGTACCTTTATAAACCAATTATAAATTTGAAACTAAAACTTAAATTATGAGATATTTTTTATTTATGACAGTATTTCTTTTGAGTATTTCGGCTTATTCTCAGAAGTTAGAAAATGTAAAGATTCAGCAAAACAAAGGTGAATTGTTGGTTCAATATGATTTGTATGGGCAAACTGAAGTTGCATACCAGATAGGTATTTTATATTCTGCTGATAATAAAACATGGAAAAAAGCAGAAAAGCTACATGGTGATTATGGTGATAGCATAATGCCTGGCCGTAATAAACAAATTGTATTGTGGCTTGATCTTTTCGAAGGACTAAATACAAAAATGTATTTTAAGCTGATAGCTGTTTATCCGAAAGTTATTCCACAAAAAAAAGGAACACTAACCGATGCTATTGGGAATAACTATAATTGGGTTCGATTTGGAGAAACACAATGGATGTCAGAAAATTTAAAATCAACAAACGATCCTTCGGTTTGTGGCACTATTTATAATTATACTGCTGCCAGTAATACATGTCCTGATAATTGGAGATTACCTACTGATGAAGATTGGATGAACCTTGAAAAACATTTTGGAATGTCGGCAAATAAAGCAAATGAATTTGGACTACGTGATGTAAAAAGCTTTAAATCATTCAATGATTCAGGATTTGTATTAAATGAATGCAAATATCGTGTTAGCTTTTACCAGAATCAGGTTGCAGCAGCATTTTGGTCATCTTCGGTAAATAAATTGCTTTATATGGGTTATTCCGACAAATATATAACTCGCATATTTCGCTTAAACGAAAATAAATTAAGCAAAGAAATGCGCGAAAAAACAGAAGAGTTAAGTGTAAGATGTGTAAAATCTGCAGTATTTAACGATACAATAAGTGTTGAATCGGCTATCACACTAAATTTATCTAATACCACAGGAATAGTAAAGGATATCTATACCGGAGAAAATTTTGAATGGGTTAAAATTTCAAACTCTATATGGTTTAAAAAGGATATTATTGGAACATTCAGTTATAATGAAACTGTTGACAAATGCCCAGCTGGTTGGCGTTTACCTAATGAAAAGGAATGGCAAGATCTTTTCGCATATTATAAACCATCAATTAAGCTTGAAAACGAAAGTCAGGCTCTTAGCGAAAGAGTTAGTAGTAATGGGATTTGGGGCTTTAACATGTCGCAAACTGATTATTGGATGGGTTCACGTTATTATACTTATCAAACATTCTGGATAAACCGTGATAATAAAGAAGATAGTAAGAAACTTATGTCGTATCCAACAAATAAATCGAATTTAGCAGGATGGACAAATAAGCAAACAAACGAAAAAGCAAAAATGCGTTGTGTGCTCGACAATGAAGACTATAATGAATATTCAGGTGTAATTGAAACAGGAAAAATCATTGATTCCCGAGATAAAAAGGAATATAAAACTGTTTCTATTGATGGTAAATTATGGATGGCAGAAAATCTATATTTTGCATCGGGTGAAAATAGTAAATGTCGCGATGAATTAAAGATGAATTGTGAAAAGTTCGGATACCTATATAATATTACTGTAACAGATAATGTATGCCCTGATGGCTGGAAAATTCCATCATCAGCTGATTGGGAAGATATTACCGGAAAATCAGCAAATAATTTGAAAGTTTTGTATCCGTTTGGTAAAATTGGATTTGATTTATTATTTGGAGGTGAAGTGATTAAAGATCCTTCAGGCAAAGCGATCAATAATGTTTATACAACTAAATTCCTATATAAAGATGGTGAAAATGCTGGATACATATTTTTCGATTCGAATAATAAAACCGAACAAGTAAGTAAGGCTAAGAAGAAAGATTTGGTTTATATACGATGTATTAAGAAATAATTAACCTAATTTTTAAAGCAACCTGAGATTCAATTCATTTGAGCTCAGGTTGTTTTTTTTCTCGGAAATGGTTTCTTAAAATTTCTTTTACCAGGTTTTCTTTCTCGCACAGGATTCCATGCAGGACCATCACCCAATTCTGAAGGAACTGGAAGTTTAATAATTTCCCGCTCAATTAGGTTTTCAATTTCTTTAAACCTGATCATATCCTTTTCGTTAATAAGCGTTAGTGCAACACCTGTGGTATTTGCCCTTGCGGTTCGGCCAACACGATGAACATAATCTTCCGAATCTTGAGGTACATCATAATTAATAATCAAACTAATATCTTTTATATCTATACCACGACTAAGAACATCTGTAGCAACCAAAACACGTGTACGTTTTGATCTGAATCGCGATAGTACCTCTTCTCTTTCCTTTTGCTCCAGGTTGGATGAAATACCTTCAACATGATATTTTTTATTGCGCAATCCTCTTACAATTTCTGAAACTTTGCTTTTTGTTGATGTAAAGATTAGAATACTATCGTATTCTTCATTATTATTAATAAGTTTATTAATTAAAGGTGTTTTTTGATTATCAAAAACCAGATAAGCTGCTTGTATAACTCCTTCGGCAGGTTTAGATAATTCGAGTGTAATCTCATTTGGATTAGTCAATATTTGTTTCGCCAATAGCCTAATTTTTGGAGGCATTGTAGCACTAAACATAAGTGTTTGTCTTTTTTTAGGCATATACGAGACTATCTTCTGGATATCTTCAAAAAATCCCATATCGAGCATTTTATCTGCTTCATCGAGAATTAAATACTCAAGTTCCTCAAAATTAACATAACCCATTTTTAAGTGCGCAATAAGTTTACCTGGTGTAGCTACTATAATATCTGTGTTACTGGTCAATGCCTTGCGCTCTGAATCGAAACTATTACCATCTCCACCTCCATATACAGGCAGTGAATTATTTGGAACGAAATACGAAAAACCTTGTACTTGTTGATCAATCTGTAATGCAAGTTCACGTGTAGGCACTATAATTAAGGCTTTTATACCTTTGTGTTTTTTTAAAGAAATTTTATGTAAAACCGGCAGCACATATGCAGCTGTTTTACCTGTTCCTGTTTGCGCACATGCAATTAAATCTTTATTATCTAAAATACTTGGGATTGCTTGTTCTTGTATCGGTGTGGCTTCGTCAAAGCCCATATACGAAATAGCCTCCATGATGCCGGGGCATAAATTAAACTCACTAAATTTCATTGAAAACTACTCTTTCTTCTTTTTTAAAACTTATGCAAAGATATTGCTTTTAAATGGATTACTGCAAGTATTCTGATATTTTACCACTTAATCGCTTTAATGAAATTTCTGCAATTTTTGCCTGATACTGAGCTCCTAATAAGCGATCTTCGGCATCAAGATATGCTCTCTGAACATCTCTCATTTGTAATCCCGAAAATGTTCCAAGTCTGTATCTTTCCATTGAAATATCGAAGTTGTTTCTAGCAATCTGCAGATTGGCCATCTCTAACTCAACTAGTTTTAAACTGTTTTGATAGGTATTAAATAATATATTTAACGATGTAAAAATCTCTTGTTCAATCTGATCGAATTCAATACCCGCCATTAATACATCAATTTTTGCATTTTTTTGTTGGCGGTTAATATTAAATCCATCGAAAATAGTAAAGCTAAGTGTTGCTCCATAGTTCCAACCAAACGAGTTATTCTCCAATACCGAACTCGTGGGTGATTCACTTTGTGCAAAATTAGCTGCACCATATAATGATAACCTTGGATATCTGCTAGCCTTAATCATTTTTAAATTCAATTCCGAAATATTCTGATCTTTTGTAGCAATTAGCAGATTTGTGTTATTCTGTTGAGTTTCATTTAATAAATCATCAAACTGCAAGCTCTTATTAATATTAATTGTATCGGAGACAATAGTATTTTTAGTGATATCAATTGCTAGTAATTCGTTTAAACGGAATACTGATGCAAGCAAATATTCAGATTGTTTTAAATATTGGGATGAATCTGAATTAAAATCAACAACAGCCTGCTGAAATTCTAATTTTGACTCCTGCCCTATTCTGTAGCGTTCTTCAGCAACCTTCATTCTTTCTTTCGATAAATTTTTAATATATCGAATAGTTTCGAGGCGTTTCTTTTGCTGAATAACTGTAAAATACTCAACACCAACTTCAGCAATCATATTCTCGACATTTAATCGAGTATTTAACTGGCCTATTTCAAGTAGCTCGCTTAATTTATCATATTGAACAAACATTCGCATTCCATCGAAGATTGTCCAGCTTAGGTTAATCGAGGCAGTCAATGAATTTGATTTAGCATTGTCTTTTTCAACAGGATCTGGACTTGTAGCCAGCACTTGCCTTGAATCGGTTATTGCATAATTTTGAGTTGCAGTTGTATAAACATAAGGTAGAAAGCCTGCATTCCCTATAGTGAAATTATTGGCAGAAATTTCTTCGTTACTCTTGGCAAGTTTTATTGAATAGTTGTTTTCGAGTGCGATTTGCAAACATTGTTGAAATGAGTATATTTCCTGAGATTTAAGACTATTCAGGTTTATTAAAGTTATTCCAATTATTAATAAAAAAGTACAAAAATTTCTATTTATGATTTTTCTTTTCATATTACTCAGCTTGTATAGTTTCTTCTACGTTTGATACAGATTTGGATTTTTCAGAAATATATGAATACATGGCCGGCACAATATAAAGTGTAAAGAATGTTGAAACAAATAGCCCCCCCACTACTGCAACACCCATCGAAACACGGCTTTCTGATCCAGCACCTAATGCTAATGCTATAGGTAATGTTCCTAAAATAGTTGATAATGATGTCATTAAAATAGGTCTAAACCTTGCTACTGCAGCCTCTTGCATTGCTTGAAACTTATTTAGACCAGCAGATTTTCTCTGATTTGCAAACTCAACCAATAAAATACCATTTTTCGAGACCAGTCCTATTAGCATAATAATTCCAATTTGACTAAAAATATTTAATGTATAGTTGAAATACCACAAGAAAATTAATGCACCTGCCAATGCTAAAGGAACTGTAAACATAATAATAAGAGGATCGCGGAAACTTTCGAACTGTGCTGCCAAAATTAGATAAATTAATACCAGAGCAAGTACAAATGCAAACGCAAGACTTGATGAACTTTCTTCGAAATCTTTTGAATCGCCTGATAATGCTGTAGAATAAGTATCATCTAACACTCTGTCGGCAATATTCTGCATTTCCTGAATTCCTTCTCCAAGAGTTTTACCTTTTACTAATCCAGCAGAAACAGTAGCAGCCATATATCGGTTATATCGATATAACTGTGGTGGACTACTTTCTTCTTTTAAGGTAATAAGATTATCAAGTTGAATCATTTCACCAGAATTGCTTTTTACATAAATTGATTTTAAATCAAGTGGTTCGCTTCTATTGTGGCGTTCAAGCTGACCCAAAATCTGATATTGCTTGCCATTCATTACAAAATAACCAAAACGAGAACCACTTAAAGCCAACTGAAGTGTTTGGGCAACATTTTGCATCGAGACACCCATAATTACTGCTTTTTCACGGTTTATAGATACTTTTATTTCTGGTTTTGTAAATTTAAGGTTCAGATCAACAAATTGGAATACTGGACTATTTGATGCTTCAATCATAAATTGTGGCAATACCTTTTTAAGTTTTTCCAAATCCTGAGCCTGAATAACAAACTGAACAGGTAATCCTCCCCTTCTTCCACCAAAGGTTTGCGCCTGTGTAACAAAAGTACGGGCTGCAGTTAAATCCTTTATGGTTGAAGAAATATTATCGGCTATTTCTTGCTGTGATCTCTTTCTTTCGGTAGGTTCTTTCAGAATTAATCGAATCCATCCATTATTGGAGGTTCCAGACCAGCCAGGTGATACATTCGTGATCATACCCACTTTTTCAGGTACAGCTTCTTCAATTATACCAGTTAACTCAGTCATATATTTATTCATAAACTCATAGGATGCTCCCTCAGGACCAGTTGAGCTAATACTTAACGAGGATCTGTCTTCTAAAGGAGCCATCTCTGATGGAATAGAAATAAATAGTAAATATATCAAACCAATTGTTATGAATGTAATTAAAACAGCTAACCAACGATGTTTCATAAATCTACTAAGTGTATTTCCATAAGTAGTAACCAAATTATTAAAAAATGGTTCTGTTTTATTATATAACCAACTATGTTTTTGGCGACGCTTTAATATCCTGCTAGCGATCATCGGAGTTAGAGTTAGTGCAGTAAATGATGATATAATTACAGCGCCTGAAATAACTATTGAAAATTCCTTAAACAATCGACCTGTTGTACCCTGTAAAAATATAATCGGAGTAAATACTGCTACAAGTGTTATTGTAGTTGCAATTACGGCAAAAAATATTTCAGCAGAACCTTTCATTCCAGCTTCGTGGGGCTCCATGCCACGTTCAATTTTTGTATATATATTTTCAAGAACAATAATAGCGTCATCAACCACTAAACCAATGGAAAGAACTATCCCTAATAAGGTTAAAACATTTATGGTATATCCCGCAATATATATAATAAAAAATGCTCCAATAAGCGATACAGGTATTGCTACCACAGGAATAATTGTTGTTCGCCAGTCGCGCAAGAACAAGAAAATAATAAGAACAACTAAAAAGAATGCTAGAAAGATGGTTTCTTTTACTTCCGAAATTGATTTACGAATATAAGTTGTATTATCAAAACCAACCTCTACAGTAATATCTTCGGGTAGATCTTTTTTAATTTGATCTAATCTTTTATAAACATCATCAACAATATCAATGTGATTTGATCCGGGTTGCGGAATAACGGCATTTCCAACCGTTGGAGCTCCATCTCGCATCAATCCTGTCCGTTCATTCTCCGGGCCTATCTCTGCACGGCCAATATCTCTAAAACGAACTACTTTATCTCCAGTTTGACGTAAAATAAGGTTGTTAAAATCATCAGGTGTTGTAAGTCTCCCAACAGTTTTAACAGTAAGCTCTGTCATGTTACCTTCGATTCTTCCCGATGGCAATTCAATATTTTCTCTATTTAAAGCATTTCGAACATCGAGAGGAGTGATTTCATAAGCGGCTAATTTTGAAGGATCCATCCATAAACGCATAGCAGGACGTTTACTACCCCAAACAACAACACTACTAACACCAGGAATAGTTTGTAATCTTTCTTTAAAAACATTTTCGGCAATATCACTTAAATCAATAAGTGTTCTTTTATCGCTAGTAATATTTAGAAATATAATAGGTTCAGAGTCAGCATCCGCTTTTGTAACTACAGGTGGTTCAGCATCTGATGGCAGTTGTCTTCGGGCAGCAGCAACTTTATCTCGAACATCATTAGCAGCAGTTTCCAAATCGACATTTAAATCGAATTCAACAGTAATTCTACTTGATCCATCGCGGGAGCTACTCGAAAGTGTATTAATACCAGGGATACCATTAATTGCCTGCTCCAATGGCTCAGTTATCTGAGTTTCTATTACATCGGCGTTTGCACCAACATAACTTGTACTTACCGATACTATGGGTCTATCTATATTTGGAAATTCTCTTACTCCCAAATAACTCATTCCAATAATACCAAATAATACAATTATAATGGTCATTACCATTGCCAAAACCGGCCGTCTTATACTTAAAGATGAAATATTCATGTTCTCTTATATATAAATAATACACTACTCCTTAACAACTACTGGCATGCCTGGTCGAAGTTGCATTATACCACTAATAACCAAACTATCACCAGGTTGCATTCCCTTAACAATTTCAATATCATTTGCATTTCTAAATCCTGTAGTAATTGATACTGATTGAGCTAATCCATTTTTGACTATAAAAACTTTTTCACCGCCCATTTCTGGAATAATAGCTTCTGTAGGCACCTGCAGTGCGTTTTCTTTTTCGCGAATAATTAATTCGATAGATACATATCTACCCGGCTGAAGTTCTTCGTTATTATTATCATATATAGCACGAACAGAAATCGTTCTTGTTTTTGGATCGATTTTTGGTTCAACAGCATAAACTTTTGCAGTATACATTTTTTCAATTTCTTCAACTTTAAATAGCAGAGTGGTTCCGGGTTTAACTATGCCAGAGTATTTTTCCGGAATAGCAAAATCTATTTTCAGAGGTTTGTTTTTTACCAGTTTTGCCACTTGTGAGTTTGAATTTACATAAGCACCTTCACTAACATATCGTAATCCTATTTTACCATCAAATGGAGCATGTATCTGTGTTTTAACAATTCGTGTTCGTAACAGTTTTATTTCAGATTCAATACTCTGCAAATCCGTTTTTACCTGATCATACGATTCCTGACTAACGGCCTCTTTTGCAAGAAGTATTTTTTGACGGTTTTCTTTTTCCTGTGCTAGTTTTTCTTGTATCTGCAGCTTATCCAACTGAGCCTGTAAGTCATCATCAATTAACTTTGCTAACAACTCACCCTTTTTAACATACGATCCTTCTTTAAAATAGATGGCTTCAATTTTACCTGCAGCTTCAAAATTAAGATCAACCTCTTCGTCAGGAATAATTGTCCCCGATGATTTAATTATCTCTCTTAATAAACCAGGATTTATTACTTTAACTTTTACTGCTGCAGCAGGTTTTGATCCAGCCATAGATTTATCGCTGTTCTTAATTCTATTATCCCTGATTTTTGGATAAGCGATTAAACCAATAATTATTATTAACACTATAATCCAGACAATTGTACGTATTCTTTTATTCATACTTATAAATTTTATAAAGTAATCAACTAGTTTATATAATACCTTTTTAAGTAATTTTTGAGTAAATCCCTATTTTTAGATTAAACAATTTGAAAATCGTTTAATACAGATTAAAAATTTTTATAATTTAATACCCAACTACTTTAATCACAGATCTCATTATTAAACAATTTAACTTATTTAATTCTCACAAAATTAAACAATGATAAGATGATTTAGTTTCGTTTTTATGAATTATATAGTATTAAAAATTATGGTTGACCAACCATAATTATAAGCAGTATAGCACAACAAGCAATAATACAAGTTATTACGCCAATTAGTATTCCAAAACGAAACCATTCAAAAAAGGTAATATGCTTATGATATCTTTTTTCGATCATTCCTAACGCTACAATATTTGCTGTAGATCCAATTAATGTAATATTTCCGCCAAAACATCCACCAAAAAGCAATGCCCACCATAATATTGGTTCGCCAATTTCTTTAATTATTGGGATAAATGCAGCTACAAACACTATGTTATCTACAAATGCCGAACCTGCGGCAGTAATAAATAAAATAACCGGAGTTAAAACTATTGGATTATTACCAAAATGACTCACAAAATTTTGTGCAACCTCCTGCGTTACGCCAGTTTTTTCAAGTGATCCGGCAACAGCAAATAACATCATAAAAAATAACAATGTCCACCATTCCACTTCTGATTCAACATAATGTCGGGCTCTCTCGTTTTTCCAGATCATAAGTACACCAGAAATAGCCAGAGGAGCAACTATAAGCAAGGTATTTTTGTGAACTCCCAATTTCTGCTCTAGAAAATGGTGCAATGCTATTAAAGTAATTGCAAGACCAAGTATAACCAATCCTTTTTTATAAGGGATTTCAATTAAAGGTCCAAGACCAATTAACATGCTTCGTTTAATTTCCAATCGTTCAGTAAACAATTGGATATCCTTTTTATACCATAACATAACAATACCCAATGCACCCAGTAAAGAAATAGACATAATTGGAAATGCAGTAATCATGAAATCAATAAATGAAAAACCAGCCTTTGTTCCAATAAGTATTCCAATTGGATTTCCGAGCATGGTTCCGCTTGAACCAATATTTGTAGCTACAACTGAAATTATAACAAATGAAGTTGGTTTTATTTTTAATGTATCGCACACCTGAAAAATAAGTGCTAGCATAAATACAATCGAAGTTACTTCATCAACCAAACTAGCCATTAAAGCAGACATAAACATTACAATTACTATAAATAAGTAACCATTCATTTTTTTCATTTTAATAACAGACTGAATTATCCATGAAAAAAGGCCTAAGTCTTTTAAAACTCCAACCAAAGTCATCATTCCAACTAAAAACAAAATGATATCAAGTTCTGCTGAATTGATAAACTGTTCGAGAGTTATTACATTACCAGCTAAAATAATAGCCATTCCTATAAAAGCTATTGCCAACCTAAAATTCCAAAATAAAAGTGTCGCCGATATTATTAATGCAAAAATGGATGTAGCCAGGATTTGCTTACTATCGGTAAATCCTGCATATTTTGATAATACGCCAACAAGAACACTTATACCAACCATAATAGTGCTTCTTATAGCAATAACACGAAAAGATAATTTGTTATTTGTTGGTTGCATTTTATGCTCTTAAAATGGTATTAAGAAAAGACTCTATTGTGATTATTCCTACAAGTTTTTTATCATCAAGCACATAAGCCTGAGACACTTCTCTCTTTGTCATCTGTATTGCAGCTTTCATTAATGGTTCATTTTTCTGAACAACAGAAACATTATAATGCAGGATTTCCGCCAACCATGTATTTTCCTCTTGTTCAAGCATATTTTGGAATGGTTCGAAATGAACTATTGGGTCAATATCATCCATCCAGAGAATATATCTAGGTAAACAAACATCCATAAGTTCTTTTGCAGTAACCTCTCCAATCAAATTTCCTTCAACATCAATTACGGGGATGTTTAACTTCTTAGTTTTTAGAAACATGTCGATAGCATCTTTTAAATTATTTGATTCGTTAAGATAAACTTCAACAATATCCATATAATCTTGAACCAGTATAGTATCGGCTAGAAATATATCTGCCTGATCAAAAATATTCCAAATCGATTTTGAATTTTTAGATTGTAGTATTTCATTTATAAAATCAGGATTAATAAAATAATCGTTAAATGCCTTTTTTACTTTTAAAATAATATCCGGATTTGCTTTTGGGTAAGTTATAATAATTAATAATTCACTGGATTCGCTTGGTGGGTTATCTGTATTGTTTTTTGCAATTGCTATTGCAATCAATGTTTTATCTGTATTGTGAAGTGGGAAAGTAACTATCTTCGGTTTACAGTTATTTGTTAGGAGTTTCGTGCGGTTGTTTTGATAAATATTATTAAATAATGAAACAACATTACCAATACCATAGTTCAATGCTAAATTTTGCAATAATTTTAATACAAGTTGATCGGTATTTATTGGGTCGCCATAAAACTCAATATTTTCAGGAGAAAAGAAGGATGATATCTTAACACGATGTTTTCTTTTAGGATTCATAACACAACATGTAAAAAAATCCAATACAAATTACTGAAAATAAACAATAAAACATATATTTTACAGTACTATTCCTGATTAAAAGCAGGATAAAAAACAGGTACCCAATTAAGGTGTACCTGTTTTCATAAAGTGAAATTATTTTATTGTAAAGATTCTAATGGTATAGCCATTTCTGGCGAAAGATGTTTAAATTTATGCTCAATTTTCCCTTTTGTTTCATATGCCTCAAGTTGTTTTGCAATAAACTTCTCAAGTTTTTTGTTCATTTTTTCTAATTTATCGTCAGGTGTAACTGCTGGTTCCTTTTTATCAACCAATAGTTTTACTTTATGAATATCTTCTGTTTTATCTATTGTAACAGGAGTAAGTCCAACATGAGCTTTCATAACACCCATAATAACATCAACCATAACAATATATATTTTGTCTGCCTCTAATTCGGCAGTTAAAAACTCTTTATTTTCGGAAGATGCCCAAAAAAGTTGCGTACCAGGATCGCATTCATAGCGCATATACTGATCACCTTTAAATACACCAATATACTTATCCTGATGGAAGAATTCGAACTCAACAGGTTTACCATACAGAGTAACACGTGTAAAATAAATTACAGCCTTACCCTCAGCAGGTGGCTGAAATCCTTGTCCAAATAAATTGCTAAATGCAGTAAAAATTAAAATTGAAACAATAAGTAATTTTTTCATAATAATTAAATTTTAGGTTATAAAAACTTTTGAAATACAGATTCTACTTTTGATTTTCTAATGGTATAGCCATTTCAGGTGTGATTTTTCTTAAATTTTCTTCTTTTAATGTTGATTCATATAATTGAAGGCTTTCAGAAATAAAAGCTGAAAATTTAATATTTAGTTTTTCCACGTCTTTATCATTAATTATTACAGGTGGTTTCTTAAGAATAAGTTTTTTGGCCCTGGTAAATAATTCAATATCATTTTCATCAATTGGCCTTAAGCCAATAACAGGTTTTTTCTTACCAGCTTTAATATCAACAATTACAACATAAATATCTCCTTCTTTAAGATTTGACGGTAAGAATTCAATATTCTCACCCGCACCCCAAATAAGTTGTTCTCCTGGTTCAAATTCGTAACGCATATAGTTTTCCCCTTTAAAGGCCCCAATAAACTTATCATTTAAGTAAAAATCGAAAGCAACAGCGAATCCATATGCCGAAATACGTGCAAAATAGACTACAGCCTTCCCTGTTGAAGGAGGAGTAAATCCTTGAGCAGAAACCTGGGATGTATATCCCATAATTATTAGAAAAGTAATTAGAACAAGTTTTTTCATCGCTTTAATAATTTAAATTATCTATTAAAGGTATAAAAAAAACAAAAATCAATTACAAAAATTCAAAAAAAAATATAACGTTATAAAGTTGATTTTCTGTAAGATATAGTTTATCTAAAATAACAGGGAAAACATTTATTACTACTCTCCCTGACATTCTAAATATTACAAAATAAAATTATGACTTTTAAAACAAGAGATTTAGGAAATCATTGGAGTTTTATTCTTATTAAGTGCCCTAAAAAGTTATTACTTAAGCAGAAAGTAAATACTTAATAATTTATTTTTCCTTTTACTTGCCTTGATCCAATATTTTTTTCATATTCTCTTCGCTAACCATCAATAAACCTGATGCGGGTAAACGTTTAGTCATTTCCAGCCAGTTTTTATCTTTACTAAAAACATCTTTGAAAATAGGAAGAGCAATTTCCAGTTGGCCATTATTCGCTAATGCGATTGCTTTCCAGTATTTCATTTCCAGATTTCCGGGAATCATTTGCTCTGCTGCAGCATATTCTTTCAATGCCAAAGCCATATCGCCATGTTCAATGGCAAGATCACCATTATTCATATGTTCATAAGCTCTATGCACTTTTAATAATCGATCCAGTTCGATTAGTGGTTCCTGGTGATCATCAACACGTAGGTTAATTCTCTTATCTGCCCACTCAGGTAGAGGATGAGTACTTACTACAAGCAAAACAGCAGATTGTTTTCCGCGAATATCGCCACCAGCCTCTTGCGCAGCCATCATAGCCTTAACAACCTTCTCAGCCAAAGGCAAATTATGATTTTCTTCGAGTGATTTTGCCATTGCCGGAACGACATTATCGTTTAACATCATATTTGCCTGAACTGAGTAATTCTCCCCAATAATATGACTTGCAGATTTTACACATTTGCTTCCTGTGTAGGCCATTATTTTCCCATTTTTATCGAGCATGGCAAGCTGACGAACATCTCTACCGTTATCTGCTTCAATTAGTATTTTTAATACTTCGTCAGCAGGAATACCTTCGCTCATCAATTTTAAACCATCTGTTCCCAAGGCTGGATTAACAAAAGATTGTGTAGCAACCACTCCTACTCCTGATTTTGCCCAAGAAACTATACTACCTACCGAAAACCAATGACTTTGAACACCAACAGCCATTTCGCCTGCAACAGTATCAATAGCTACAATGGAGAATGTATGTGCAAATGGCTCATCAGATTTATAATTCTGAGCAATTGCATTATTAAAATAAAGTATACCTATTATATATATACTTATAATTAAAAGTATTTTTTTCATATTCTTATTATTACTTATTAGTAAGCCATATTTAATCCTTTTTCAACTGCAGGTACGCCTTTTCCCATCCATTCAGGCATCGGTTTTCCTTTCAAATAATGATCGAAAAACTGAGCCATTCTAATCTGAAAATCGTATTTATCAATTAGTCTGGTAGGCCAATGATCGGCTTCATTGTAGTTAAGCATCCATGAAGGTTTTCCTAAACGGCGCAAAGCAATAAAAAATTCAACTCCCTGACTAAAAGGAACTGCTCCATCATCATCATTATGCATAATTAACATAGGTGTTTGAATTTTGTCTGCAGTAAAAAGTGGCGAGTTTTCTATATATCGTAATGGCGATTCCCAAATGGATTTTCCAATACGACTTTGTCCATGTTCATATTGGAATGATCTGTTTTGACCTGTCCAAAGTCTTATGCCTCCATAGGCACTAAACATATTGACAACCGGTGCTCCAGTTTCTATTGCTGCAAATAAATTTGTTCTTGTAGCAAGATAAGCAACCTGATATCCGCCCCAACTGTGACCTTGCGCTGCAATACTTTTTTCATCAACAAAACCTTCAGAAATAAGTTGAGTTACTCCTGGCATAACACAATTAAAGGCATCTTCGCCAGGATATCCTTCTTTATAAATAACATCCGGATTAAATATAATGTATCCATTGCTCGAATAATAATGATAATCAACAGTAGATCTATGCAACTCAGGAATATGATGATTGTAAAGTTGTTGCGATGCCGTTTCGTAGAAATTCACAATCATTGGATATTTCTTTTTCGGATCGAAATTCTCTGGCTTAATTAGCAATCCTTCAAGTTTTCTACCATCAAGAGATGTCCATGTATAGAGTTCTTTTGTTCCCCATAGAAAGTCTTTTTGTTGAGGATTTACATCACTTATCTGCTTTGGTTTTTTAAAATTAGCTTCGCTAATCCATAAATTCGGGAATTCCAGAAATGTTTCGCGAGTATATACAAATACATCCTCATCTTTGGCCTTTAAATGTCTATTCATAAAAAATGGACCTGATATCAATTCAGTAAATGAGTTATTGCTAAGGTTGAATTTTCCAAAACCATTTGCACGTGTTTTTATATTTATGGTTCTTATATATAATGGTTTTGTTGCATCTATTCCAATCTTGTCATCATTATTATTTTTTCGGTTTATATTTTCAAAATCAATTGCCATATATCGAACCTGCATTTTACGACCATTTCCTGTGATATTTAAAGGTTGATATTTATTTTCAGGATCTACTTTCCAGATATCAAATCGATCGTAAACAAGCATTGCTTCGTCATTCTTTAGCCAACCAGCAATTCCATAAGGTGATGCCAAAGCAGGAACATCGTTTTCTTCGTCGGCACAATTTACAGTTTGTGAATTTGTAACCCGAAATTCTTTTCCAGTTTTTATATTATAAGTATTCCAGCTTGTATCCTCGGCGTTATACCAATATATGTAATTTCCTTCAGGCGAAATCTCAGCTGTTGCCCGGCAATTTGTTTTTATCTTTTCAGTTTTCCCTGTATTTACGTCAACAAGATAAAAATCGTTGATTTCTGGGCCACCAAGCCACATTTGCTCAACAGCGTATGGCCGGTTCGACCAGGCAACAAGTTTATCGGCATCGCCATTGAGAATAAGTTCTATTCCGCTAAACCATTCTGGCTGCAGATAAACAAGTTTATTGTTATCTAAATGAATCACTGCCAAATATGATTTTTTAAGATCCTTCTCACGATTAAAAAGCTGTTCAGAATGAAGCGTTGGCTCATTCCAGTTCCAGATATCCAATTGTGGCAATTCATCAACGGTTTTTGTAGTATCTTTTTCGATTTGTTCAGGAGCTAGTCCGAAATATATACGGTTTGATTTTTCTCCAAAACTTATTTTTCCGTTTTCACTTAGCTTCATTCCTTGAGGAATATCCGAATTATTAGAAGAAATAATTTCAGTTGCCAAACCTGAACCTTTCCAAGAAAATAGGGAGAAATCATCTTTTTTATTATCGGTAGTATCAGCCATAAAAGCAATTTGAGTAGCTTTTTTATCTATAGTCAGTTGCTTGTATGTTCCTTTTGCTTCAATCAATACCGAAAGGTTCTCGGTTTTAAGATCGTAATAATAAACACCCGGTTTAAAATCCGCATCATCTCCTGTAGAAACGAAGGTTATAACCTCATTTTCTGCTGCAAAAACATAATCACTAACAAAGGAAAAATCATTTTTTGTTGCATTTTCGATATTATGAATTGTAAGCCTGAATCCATTCTCTGCTGATTCCTTTTTTTCCTTTTTCAAACTCTCCTTATCAGTAGTATCTTTTTCTATTTTGGTTTTAGTTTGATAAGCAACCCATCCATCCCATTTCTGTGGAATTTTATATGATTTAAGCTCATTAATTGTATCGGAGTTTAAATTCGTAAGAGAAACAATTGCTAGCTTATTTAAAGGCATATCATCCTTTTTTGTTTTTTTAAGCTTCAACTGTCTAATTTCCTCCTCAGGAGTTATTATGTTATAAATTAAATATTTAGAGTTATTGGTTATTTTGGGTTCCTTTCCAAAATCAAATCTTTTAATTTCCTTTCCTGTTCTACCAACCAAACTTATGATAGGATCTCCTTTCCATGGCTCAATTTTATAAACTATAAGATTGCCATCATTCGATATGATCGTTTCAGTAATCCGGTTCCATTTCATGATATCATCAAATGTTAAAGGACGCTTTGCTTGTTGTGCTGAAATACTTGAAACAAAAAGCAAGAGGATCAGCATTAGATTGATTTTCTTCATATTTATTAGTTTTTATAATTTCGAAGTTGGTAATTACAAATAAAACTGTTTTTAAACTAAAAGGCAATTTAAGTACAAGATCAGATTTTAGATGGATAATTAATAAAATAGTTTAATTGGCAAAGTGCAAAGGGCATAGAGCTTAGAGTAGATTACTTTAAAAGGTAAACTTTTAACTTTAGGCACTTTAGTCACTTTAGTCACTTTAGTCACTTTAGTCACTTTAGCTCATTTTAGCTCACTTCTTTTTGTTAATATCTTATATAATTACTTTTTTAACAAATGCAATTTTAATCTATTGGCTTTATTTATCTTCGTTTTGGAAATAATTTGGAAATTGGGATTCATTCTATGTCATCACTTGATTCGGAGCTATATTGGAAAATTATAAAGTTGCTACGCTTTGTTAAGCGAAACTTTTTCATCATTATTAGTGTTTTTGCTATTTTCTTTATATCAGTTAAATATGTTTTCCCATTATTTAAAGGAAAATCAATTGAACATGTTAGAGTTGAAGTTCTAACAAACAATGAGTTAAAAGCATTAAAGAAATATCCAAATGCATTTCATTTGCAGGTTGCACAAAGTAAAGGAATTACTTCACCCATTAAATCCCGACAAGAGTTTGAGAAAAATCCCGGAGAATATATTGGTAAGTTTGATTTAAAAAAATTAAAAGACACTAAATATTATGATGTTCCTTTTTTGTCACATTCCCTGCCCTACTTAAAAGACGATGCATATGATTTCCTTAATATTTTAGGTTTAAGGTTTCATAATAGATTAAACGAGTTGGGTTTGCGCAAATATCGTTTCTCAATATCATCTGTTTTACGAACTACCAATGATCAAAAAGGACTGCGTAAATCGAATGTAAATGCTACACCTAATAATTCGTCTCATTACTATGGTTTAACTTTCGATCTGGCGCAAACACAATTTTATGAATCAGGTAAAAAAGAACCTGTTTATTCGTACCGGTTACGAAATCTACTTTTAGTAGAACTAATCAAACTTCAGGAGCAAGGTAAATGCTACGTTCTGCTCGAAAACCAAACAAAGTGTATACATATAACTGTTAGATAAAAAAATATTTCTTCCTAAAAAAAATAGCTTGCAGCCTGATTTAATAGCATTTGTAAAAATTAAATATTGTATTTCTTATTTAAATTTGGTACCCATACAACCTTTCTATAATAGATTTGCTCTTTAATGTGAAAATTTGAATTAATGAATTTGAAATTGTGGAATAGCGATGCCGAGCTAATTAATAAATGTTTAAAGCAAGACAGGCTCGCACAGAAAGAACTTTATGATAAATACAAGAACGCTATGTACACCTTAGCTTATAGAATAATTGGCAATCATGATGATGCAGAAGATACCCTACAGGAAACATTTGTAAGTGTATTTTTGAATTTACAGTCTTTTCAAGGAAGATCAACTCTGGGAGCCTGGATAAAAACTATTCTTATAAGAAATGCTATTAAATGTACCAAAGCATCTTTTTTACATGAATCTGTTAATGATATTGAAATAAATAATGAATTTATTATAGATGATAATTTATCAGGTGAACATATTGAGAAAGCAATATTAAATTTAGATAAGGGTTACAGAACAGTTTTTCTGCTAATTGAAGTTGAAGGATACAAACATAAAGAAGTAAGCGAAATCCTGAATATTTCTGAAGGAACTTCGAAATCGCAACTCTTTCATGCAAAAAAACAATTGCAAAAACAATTAGTCTCAATGTATAAATAAAGTTTGGTGAAATGAAAAAACATATATCAAACAATTTATCTAATAAGCTTCCTAGATATACCCCAAATGATAGGGTTTGGAATAATATTGAGAATGAATTAGATTCTGTAAATAAAAGCCTAAATGAAATAGGAAATAAACTTCCTCAATATAAAGCCCCTGAAAGAATCTGGAATAAAATTGAAGTACAGTTACAAAGAAACAATAAAAAGAAAATCTATTTCAATTATGTAAAGGTTGCTGCAGTAATACTATTACTTATTGGAACCACTACTTTATTCCGATTTTATAAATTAAAAAACTTAACTAATTACAAAATATTTTATGAAACAGCTATTATACCTGATTCAAGTAAAGAAACAAATATGGATTTTAATTTCATAAAAACAGATAATAGTCAGCTTCTAGCTGAACAATGTAAAAGCAACCCAATAATTTGTAACGATAAAAATTATTTAGAATTACATGAGTTATACCAGAATTTGATCTTAGAAGAAGAACGGTTAAAAAAAGAATTAGAGAGATTTAATGAATTGGATATTAGAAATTACCTGGTTAAAATTGAAAGAGAAAAAGCTAAAATTGAAAAATATATGTTAGCAATGTTTACCAAATAATAATAAATATATAAACAATTAAATGAAGACACTATTTACAACATTCCTTTTTATGCTATTGCTAAATATAGCATTAATAGCTCAGGATGAAAACATCAAAATTGAAGTATTAAACGATACAACAACTACGCAATATGATAAAATGTTAAAGTACTTTTTAATTGAGAAAACCGAAGTTAAGCATCTTTTTAAAATTGATTTATTCCAGATTGCTTTAGGTCGGCTTAATATTAGTTATGAAACCAAGCTTAATAATAAAACAAGTCTGGAGTTTGAAGGAATCGGATGCATTTATGAAGGCACGAAAATCGAAAGAACTAACAATTCATTAATCTTTTCAGATTATCCCAGAATTTACTATTTAAACCTAAATACTGATTTTAAATATTTTCATAACTTAAGTAGAAGAATAGCAAGGGGAAAAAACACGAATGGTTTTTCAGCAAATTATTTTTCCGTTGGCTTTTCTGCGCATATGTTCTTTTTTGATAACGATTATTTTCGAGTTAACAATGATGGTACGCTAGGACTGATTAAATCAGTAGATCCTTCTACTCTGGAAACATATTTTACTACAGATAATACATATCACTACAATAGACAATTAATTTTTGGAAAACATTACCCGCATGAAAGTACTGGTTTTCTAAAAATTGGGTATGGCTTGCAAAGGCGCATAGGTAATATTGGCTATATAAAATCAGAAATAAAAATGGGAATCGGTACAAACAAAAATTTCGACTGCTTATATTTTATGCCGGAAATAAATATAAAAGCTGGATTTGCTTTTAGCTCTTTTAAAAGAAGATAAAATTTATAATATGAAATTTATTTTAAAAAATATTGGGTTAATTTGTTTATTCGTGTTACTTATCCTGCCAGAAAATGCATATACGCAGGTTAAAACAAATATGATAACCAAAGAAATAATTAAAACCTTTACTATTTCATCAAAAACAAAAATAGTTATTGACGCTGAAAAAGCAGATTTTCAGATAACTGCATCAAAGAACAATGAATTTAAAATGAATTTAAAATTGATATCATCAAATACTGATATTAAAATCGCCAAAGAACAACTTGCTTGTTTACACCATATAATAAGAGATACAAAACAAGAAATTACAATACGCAATTTTATAATGCTTTCAAATAATAATGAAATATCAGGAAGTATTAAAGCTGTATATACTTTAGAAATACCCGCCAATATTTATGTTAACATTAAAAATACATTAGGAGATATTAATGTAAATGGAGTAATTGGTAATTACACAATGGATATTAAATTTGGCAATTTAGTTATTAAAGAATCAATGGGAGATTTTGACATTACTCAACATATAGGAGATTTGTTCATTCATAATAGCAAATTACTATGTAAATTAAACTTGACAAACGTATCAAATAACTTTAAAAACATTAAAGGGTCTTTCAATATAAAGTCAAACATGGGTTCTATAAATTTTGAACTCAATAAGTCCGTTACTGTTCTTACTATTATGTCGGTAGGTACAGAAATTAATATATCAAATACTGAATGCATTGAATGTAATTGGGATATTGTTGCTGAATCTGGCATCTTTTATATTAATGATTGCTACATTAAAGATAAGACAAAGATTTTATTAGATACCAGTAATAAGAAATTTAACAAAATTGAATTTAGGTATTATTTGGAAAATCCTTCAAGCAGAATTAAAATCCAAAATAAGTATAGTAATATTTATATTAATTGAATAAATACCCAATTTAGTTATGATAAACACCCTAATAACAAATGCAATAACCTTCATAAGGCCTACAATCGTTATTGATTTGAAATTATTACTATATTAGCTAAAATATTTGATTTCTTGAATATCTAAAAAAAATACTATGAAGGTAAATTCTCTTATAATAATTTTAACATTTCTTTTAATATCAAGTTTCAACCTCTTTTCACAGGAGACTGTAAATAAAGAATCCCCAATAAATATCGTATCTCTTGAAGCATCAACATTAGTATATTCATATAGTATTAAATACGATTTTGTATTTAATTCATCAACCAAAAGCAAGCCATTTTTAGGTATTGGTGTTCAATACTACCCATACACAATATCGTACGAAAATGTTTATACATTATTTCCTCATTTAGGCCTTCTATATGGTAATAAGCATTTCTTTGAAGCAAGTTTTGGAGCTTCATTAGATTTTAAGAATAAAGAACATCTTTTCCCTGTTTATCTAGGATATCAATATCAATCACAACAGAATTTCTTGGTTTTAAAAGCAGGGTTAAATTGGATCTATCTTGGATCTGATCAAGGCGAGTCGTTTTTTGATTTACCTGCTTTCTTGCCATTGCCAACATTTGCTATTGGATTTAGATGGTAATTCTGCCAAGTAAAGAAAACATTGATATTTTTCTATACAAAATCAATAAAAACAACTATAAGTAGGATTTTACGAATAAAAAATATTTTTAAAATTATTTATATAGATTCAAATTTTGCCAATATTCCTTAATTGAAACACTTATTAAAGTCTGTGGATTTTGTTCTTTCTGATTTATAATTGCTGACTTAATGGATACATGTTCGGTTAAATAATCAGATAATTCTTTATAGGTAATATTACCTCCAGTTTCCTGTATTTTCTTTAGCAGGTAATATGTGAACATTCCATGACTTTTATCTTTATAAGACAATGATGATTGCTCACCGCTACTAGCAGAAAAAACGATAAGATTACCTTTTAAAATATTTTCTTTAGGTTTTATCTTAACACCTCTGGCTGCAAGTAAGCCCTGGTTTCGTGATCCACCGCTGAAACATGCATCCAGAAAAACGGTTACTTTTTGTGATGGATATTCAGATAGTTGTGCATACAAATCGTTAAGCTTTACGGCAAACTGTAAATCAGAACCACTAACATCCACAGGAATTAAATAAGGCTCCTTATCTATTTCATCAGGAAAACCATGGCCAGCATAATAAAATAAAATATCACCTTTACCATTTGTGTTTTTTATTACTGTTGTTAATGTTTTAATTGCACGGCTCATTTCAACCGCTTTTGCATTCTCAAGATAAATGATATTCTCCTCAGGAATACCCAAAGTAGCTTTTGCGTATTCTTTAAAAATACGTGCATCATTTACTGCATAATCAACATTTGATTCATTGTTTAGGCTTGTCTGATAAGAGCTATAATCTTCATTACCTATTATTAAAGCATATTTATTTTCATTTTTTCTTTCGGCTATTGGAATATTAATATCAACATCAGAGATTGAATATTTTTGTTTGGTTTCAGGCTTCTTTTCTTCCGATGCATAATATTTTTTAGTATAACTGCTATTTTTTATTATTGGATTCTCAATATCTTCTTCTAGTCTTGTGTACAAATGTGGCTGATCTATTTCTTTATTAAACTCTTTTTTACCAACTTCTTCAGTTACAATTTTGGATAATCCTGTATTCGGACTTTTAATATAATAGCTTTTACCATGTTTAATATCAAGGTTAATTTTTACATTTCCAGCCAGCTCAATATTTAATTTACCTTCCGAATATATTTTGTATGATAACTTATTATGGTAAGGCATTTTATGCACTATAACATTGTTGAAAATTACTGGATAATCAAAAATGGCAGTAAAAACTCCAGTTCGATAAATATAAATCATTGCATAATCCTGATTTTGTGCAAATAAATTACTAAAAAGCAGAATGAATAAAACAACCAAAATCTTTGTTTTCATAATCAGCAAGTTTTGAAAAACACTATTTGACCTCCTTACAAAATTTATACTAAATCTGTTTTCTTCCCAATTCTTCAACTTTTGTAATCCACTTCTGTCTTTTTGCTTCATCTGATGTTTTAACCGGACCAAATGCTGAGATCTTTACAGGCTTTATTCCGCAGAATTCTAAAATTCCTTTTTTTAAGGAGTTATGTCCCGGACTTTTATAAACCAACCAATAATACCATTTGGGTGTATCCATTGTAACAATTAATCGTGCAGATTTTCCGGTTAATAATTTATCCCAAAGCAATGAGTTCTCACGATATTTAAAAGCAAATTTGGGTAAAAATACCCGGTCGATAAATCCTTTTAATAAAGCTGGGTAAGTACTCCACCAGGTTGGATATACAAAAACAAGGTGATTGGCTTCAACAATATCTTTTTGTACCTGAACTAAGTCTGGCTCTAGCTCTGTTCTCTTTCGGTATCCAAAATGTAAAACCGGATCGAATTGCAGATCAATCAGATTAACTAATTTGCATTCTGCACCAGCCAATTTTGCTCCCTTTTTATAACTTTCGGCAAACATCGCACACATGCTATCCTTATCAGGATTTGCGTTAATAATTAGAATTTTTTTCATTTAATTATTGTCTTTAAGATACTGTTTAACGATTCTATATGTGTTAATCATATAAATCTGTGTCATCTGTGTTCTATAATAAGGGTTATTTAGCCAGTTTTTTATATTTGAATCGTTTTGGAGTATCAGAGCCTAATCGTTTACGTCTGTTTTCTTCATATTCTGAGAATGAGCCTTCGAAGAAATGCACATGACCATCGCCTTCGTATGCTAATATATGGGTCGCAATGCGGTCTAAAAACCAACGGTCGTGACTAATAACTACTGCACAACCGGCAAAACCTTCCAAACCTTCTTCCAGCGCACGCAAGGTATTTACATCAATATCGTTAGTAGGCTCATCGAGCAACAATACGTTTCCTTCGCTTTTTAATGCTAGTGAAAGATGTAACCTGTTTCGTTCTCCCCCCGAAAGAACTCCACATTTTTTCTCCTGATCGGCACCTGAAAAATTAAATCTCCCCACATAAGCACGTGAGTTTATTAATCGTCCACCCAACTGAATATTATCTAAGCCATCGGAGATTACCTCATAAACTGACTTTTGCGGATCAATGGCTTTATGTGTTTGATCTACATAGCTTATTTTAACCGTTTCGCCAATTTGAACATCACCTGTATCTTGTTTTTCCAATCCCATAATCATGCGGAACAAAGTGGTTTTACCAGCACCATTTGGACCAATAACTCCAATAATTCCAGCTGGTGGTAACGAAAATGTTAAATCCTGAATTAAAACCTTATCACCATATGATTTACTAACTCCTTGCATTTGAATAACCTTATCACCCAAACGAGGACCATTTGGAATATAGATTTCGAGTTTATCTTCTTTCTGTTTTACATCCTCGTTTAGCATTTTATCATATGCCTGTAAACGTGCTTTTGATTTTGCATGTCGTGCTTTTGGAGCCATACGAACCCATTCAAGTTCTCGTTCAAGAGTTTTTCTTCGCTTAGATACTCCTTTCTCCTCCATCTCCATACGCTTGGTTTTTTGTTCAAGCCAGGATGTATAATTTCCTTTCCATGGAATACCTTCGCCACGATCAAGTTCAAGAATCCAACCAGCAACATTATCAAGAAAATACCTATCGTGTGTAATACAAATAACGGTGCCTTTATATTGCTGCAAATGTTGTTCGAGCCATTGCATACTTTCGGCATCGAGGTGGTTTGTAGGCTCATCCAATAATAAAATATCTGGTTCTTTCAATAATAATCGACAGAGAGCAACCCTACGACGCTCACCACCAGATAATTCTTTTATTGGTTGATCATCAGGCGGACATTGCAGCGCATCCATTGCGCGGTTAAGACGTGTATCCAGATTCCATGCATCGTACTGATCAATTTTTTCCTGCAAACGAGCTTGCTCATTCATTAGTTTATCCATTGCATCAGGATCTTCGTACACCTCGGGTAAGCCAAATTTTAGGTTGGTATCTTCGTAGGCTTTCAATACATCAACTATTTCCTGAACACCTTCCTGAACAACTTCTTTAACAGTTTTTGATTCATCAAGATGTGGTTCCTGTTCAAGCAAACCCACTGAATATCCAGGTGCAAATACAAGTTCGCCCTGAAATGATTTTTCAGTACCAGCAATAATGCGTAGTAATGTAGATTTACCACTTCCGTTCAAACCAATAATACCGATCTTCGCTCCCAAAAAGAAAGAAAGACTAATATCTTTTATAACTGTTTTATTTGGAGGATAGGTTTTACTAACCTTATACATCGAGAAAATAATCTGCTTATCGTCGGCCATAGTTAATAAATTTAATGTTTAAAGTAATAAGTTTAAAGCTTGTCTGCTGAAAGCAGTTTAAAGTTTAGCAAAATTAGTAAATACTTTAATTGTTATGTAGTGGTTTTAAATCAAAAATTAAATTATTTGGATTAAAAGAAAAAACGGATGGTTTTATTTATCCGTTTTTATAAAAACTTACAAGAGTTTAAATTCCTCAAAAATTTTATTTTGTAAAATTAGCTTATTGTAAATTCCAAATCAAGTTCTTTTAAAACCTCATCCGATGGTTTTGATGTTTCAGTATCCCATCCACGCAGTTTGTAATAATCTGTTAAACTCTTTTCAAAAATCTTTTTATCTACTATTGATCCTTTAAAATCGCCAAAAGTAAATTTATTTTCATAAAATTTATCAGGCAAATTATCATCATCACGCGTAAATCCATCACGATAGTTGAACATTTTTTCGAGAGTAAAGATTCTTGTACCGGCCTTTTTAAAATCATCATCAGACCATTCCATACCGGTTATCGCTGATAAGAAATTAGCATAGCTAATCTCGTCTCTGTACCATCCTGCTGCAAAACTACATGCAGCCAGAGAATCGCGCAGGGCAGCCATATCCTGACGATCAGGTGAACCTCCGTTCATATGGCAAGCTCCACGATTACTAGTAGCATAGCAAATACTCCAGTAGTCAGAATTTACAGGAACGTTCCAAGCAGCCAGCTCGTGTCCCTTAACATGAATAGCAAATTTCTCTGAACCCTGTCCGATATCTTTAGCTAGAGCTTTAACTCCCTGGCATGCCAAATCGCCAATTTTTTCACGACGGCACATTTTATGTAATAGCTCAAGACTTGCTTCTACGTTTCCCCATGTTAAATCTATTCCATCGAGGTATTCTTTTGAAATAAGCTTCTTCTCATAGGCTTCCATAAGAAATCCGATTGCATTTCCTGCTGATATTATATCAATCCCATAATCATCAGCAACAGCAATAAGTTTCTGCAATCCGGCAAGATCAGAAATTAACAGGTTTGCACCCATCATAGTTCCTGTTTCGTATTCAGGTCCATCGTGAACCATAACACTATACGAACCTTTAGCAATACCGCTTTTCTTACATGCAAGCTGACATGAGAAACAGGCAAAATCACGTTTCCAAACCTGTTCGCGATTCGCAGCCGTTCCAATTTTTTCTATATCCCCAAATGAACCTTCACTATAATTTTTTACTGCCTGCGTTCCTCTTTGACTTGATGAAGTTAATGCGTTTGCCGTACCTCCATATCTCCAAAACTTTAACCCTTCATTATTATCATCTTTAAACGATTTCCGCGTTTTTTCGAGCAATTCAAGATACTTTTTATGATTTCCTAATTTGGGCATTTGTGTTCCTTTAACAGCTATTGCTTTCAGGTTTTTAGAACCCATAACACAACCTGTACCTCCCCGACCGGCTGCTCGGGCTGAAGTATTTAACACGCATGCCATAGGAACAAGGTTTTCACCTGCTGGTCCAATATAGCACGATTCAAATTTTCGATCACCAAGTTCATTAATAAGTTCTTTATCCAGTTCATCTGTTCCCATTCCCCAGAATTTAGTAGCATCGCATATTTCTACTTTTTCATCTTCAATCTTTATATATACTGGTTTTTCTGCTTTTCCTGTAACACAAATCCCATCATATCCGGCAAAACGAACTTCAGGACCAAAAAAACCACCCATATTTGAGTAACTTATTGTTGATCCATTTTCAAATTTTCGATTTATCGCTGATGTGCGCGGCGATTTAGTAACCACACATGTTCGGGATGAAGATGGAATTGGTAAACCTGAAAATGGGCCTGGCATAAATAAAATAGCATTTTCGGGAGATAATGGATCTATCCCCGGATTAGGTAATTTATCCCACAGAATCTTAGTACCAAGACCACGACCTCCAATAAATCGCTTTATATCTTCTTCGGGAATTTGTGTTTTCTTAATCTCACCTGTTGTAAGATTTATATCTAGTAATCTGCCGTAATATCCTTTAACTGTCATATACAAATCTCCTATACATTATAATTATACCATTGTTCCATTAGCTTCTCTGCAATTTTCGAAGGAGCAAGATTCTTTAAGTCTCTATCATCTGCAATTTCAATATATTCGAGAGCTCCAAAAGGACAATGCTTAACACACTGTGGGTCACCATTGCATAACTGGCACATTCGTTCAGGTTTGTGGGTTTCGGGATTAGGAATTATTACTCCACCTCTCAGGGTTGAACATGCTTTGGCACACTGCATACAACCTATGCAACGCTCAATATCATTTTTTATAACCATTGTCTCCGAATCACGATACAAAGCTTTTCTGCCTGTAATTAAATCAGGCGAAATCACACATGCTTCTATACATGGTGGATCAGGGCATATTGCGCATGTACTTGGAACATCAACATCAGGATTATAATGAAAGACCTTAATGTTTGATAAATTTGGATTTCCAAGACCAAAAACTTCTTCACCATCAATTATTTCGCGATGATTAAAGGCTGAACATGCCATTTCGCAAGTTCTACAACCTGCACATTTCTCAAAATTAACCGAAATAGCTTTTATTGTTTTGCCATCGGGTGATTTAAATATTTTAAATCCCAAAGAACCCAAAATTACCAAACCACCTCCACCTAAGGCCAAATCTCTCAAAAAGTGCCTTCTTGAATAATTACTTTTATTCTCCATAATTCGGATTTATTTTCGGTTGTTACCTGATGCTAAAAAAAAGAAAAAGATTGACCCGAGTACTACAAATACAGCAAAATTATGATCAATTCCTGATTTCAGATTCAAAAAAGCGTGATAGCCTGTAACCAAAATAAGAACTATTGAAGACAATATAGTCAACCGTTCTTTCTTTAAAAAACCACCAATAAAAAGCAAAAATCCAAAAAGTATAAATAAAAGCGAAACATAGAACATTACGCTTTTAAGATTAAAAAATGCTAAAGTTTCCCAATATCGAATTGCTATAAATAGTAATATGGCAAACCGCATTAACCATGTTGAAAATGTGAAAAGTGCTTTTATTGGTTTCATAATTTTTTGATTTAAGTTTTTATTTTATTTCGATATGTATCAATGAACATAATGTTTTTAGCATGGTAAGTTATAAAATTTTCTTTTTTAGACCATGTAATTTTTTATTAGTTTATTTATATTGATATTATATAGAATGATTCTACATTTTACAATTTTCTATTAGATTGATATTTATCTGTTTTGTATTTGGAAATGTTTTTTATCTTTGTCCATCCTAAAAAGTTGTATTAAACTCATCAACTTAATGAAAAAGAGTACATTAACTATTATTATTGTTGTTTCTATTTTGGTTTTAAGTGTTTTTACCAGTTGGTTTATTTGGTTTATAAAACCCTACAGACCATTAAAAGTATATATTCTGGATAAAACTGTTCCTACAACCGACAGGCAAGAGCATAAATCATTCAATTGGATTCTTAACCACGATAAATATGTTAGAAAAGATGGAAACTTTTATAATGTAAATGACGACTATTTCGGTTTTTTCCCAAAAAATGCAGGGTCATCAGAATTTGATTTTAAGAGTATCCGTATTCACGAAATAGAAGATTATGCCCTTAATTATGATATGTGTTATTATACCGACACGTATGGAGTTTATTATAACGAGTGGTATCGACAAAATTCATTCGAAGAACAGCATGTTTCTAATAAAGTATATGGGGGCTTAAACCAAAATGATTATTTGTTTCTGAAAGAGATGAAATCTCATAAAAAACTAATAATTACTGAATTCAACTTTTATAATGCGCCAACGAATAGTTTAATCCGTGAAAAACTTGAAGATTTATTCGGGCTAAAATGGAGCGGTTGGACTGGCAGGTATTTTCCTAGCCTTGATACAACTATAAGCCAGGATTTTCCTAAATGGATAATACGTTTATACAAAGAACAGAATAATGATTCGTGGCCTTTTAAAAATGGTGCTATTGTTTTGATCCACAAATTTGGTACAGTTGCTGTTTTAGAAAATCAGACACATTTGACCAGCGAATGGCCAGTAATTCAATCAAACAAAGAAACTATTGAGAAGTTTGGCGTTGTTGAATCTGTCGAATATTTAAATTGGTTTGATATAACTTTCTCAACTGATAAAAATAAAACACTTGCAAATTTTCATTTTAATGTAAACGAAAAAGGTGACTCAATACTTCATAGTTATAACCTGCAATCGATATTTCCTGCTGTTATTGAGCATACCAATGACTACCTATTTTATTATTTTAGTGGTGATTTTGCTGATAATCCAGTTAAATTGGGTTCATCATATTTTATTGGATATAACCAAATAGCATCCTGTTTATCAACAACACGAAAAAACAATCCCAAAGAGTTCTACTGGAATTATTATTATCCATTGATGTCGAAAATTTTAGATGATTATTACAAGACATTAGGAAAATAATTCTGATTAATCAAAAGTCAATCCTTATTTTAAAAATAAAATTAAACCTGTATTTATTGGTTTTTTATTTACTATTTTTATAACCATTGTAGTGTTATCGTTGTTTAATACATATCGATGTTTTAGAATCAACTAAATATAAAATTATGAATAGAATTATTTTATTGCTTATTGCCATCCTCTTTTTTAACTACACATCAAATGCACAAAATTTAAAGGATATTAAAAAGGCTGCAAAAAAAGTTACAACGGAGTCATCTTCATCAAAACTTACTGAGGATGAAGTTGCTAAAGGATTAAAAGAAGCATTAACTAAAGGTATTGAAAAAGGTGTAAAACAACTATCAAAACCTGATGGCTATTTTAAAGATCTTGAAATAAAAATTTTAATGCCCAAAGAGGCTAAAACCGTAGAGGAAAAGCTTCGCGCCTTAGGTCAGGACAAAATGGTTGACGATGCAATTGAATCGATGAACAGAGCTGCAGAAGATGCAGCAACCGAAGCAAAAGATATTTTTGTTAATGCCATAAAGGAATTAACACTTAAAGATGTTATGAATATTTTACATGGTGATGACAATGCTGCTACTAAGTATCTTGAGAATCAAACCAGAGGTCAGCTAACTGAAAAATTCAAGCCAGTAATTAAAGCATCTTTAGAAAAAGTCGGTGCAACAAAATACTGGAAAACAGTTTTTACTACCTATAACAAAATACCTCTTGTTAAAAAAGTTAATCCTGATTTGGTAAGCCATGTTACAAAAAAGGCTATTGATGGATTATTTAAACAAATTGCAAAAGAGGAGAAGGAAATAAGGAAGAATCCTGCGGCACGGGTTACAGATTTGCTTAAAAAAGTATTTGGATCTTAACAACTATAATATAGATAAATTGTTTTAGGTGTGTTTATTCCTCGCCCAAGAAGATGTAAACACAAAAACAGAAATCAATATATTTGCTTAGATTAAAAAAAAACTTTATGTCGAAAAATCTTTTTGTTTCTTGCATTCAAGCTGATCTTGTTTGGGAAAATAAGGAAGTTAACTTTCAAAATTTTGAAAGAAAAATTCAGCAACTTCCTAAAAATTCCCAACTTGTTATTCTGCCTGAAATGTTTTCTACAGGATTTTCGATGATTCCAGAAAAACTTGCGGAACCAGTTAATGGTGTTGGTATGGTATGGCTCAAAAATCAAGCTACATTGTCTAATAAAATAATAATTGGAAGCATTATAATTAAGGAATCTGGCAAGTATTATAATCGGCTGATCGTTTCGTTTCCTGATGGTAATCAGTTAATTTATAACAAACGACATTTGTTCAGAATGGCTGGAGAAGACAAACATTATTCAGCCGGCGATCAGAAACTTTTATTCAAAACCGAAAACTGGGCAATCCTCCCACTAGTTTGTTATGATCTCCGATTTCCGGTATGGAGCAGGAATAGAAACAATTATGATCTACTAATTTATATAGCCAATTGGCCAGAAAGTAGAAGCTATCAGTGGAAAAGCCTCTTAATTGCAAGAGCAATTGAAAACCAGTCATATGTTATAGGTGTTAATAGAGTTGGTATTGATGGAAATGGAATTAATCACACTGGGGGTAGTATGATAATTAATCCATATGGTGAAATAATTATGCAAACTGAACCTAATATGGAACAAATTTTGAATGTTGAGCTATCATTTGATGATTTGGATATTCTCAAAAAGAAATTCCCAGTTTATCTTGATGCCGATGAATTTGAAATAAAAAATTAGCATGAATTCTTCAATATATAAGACATCAGCAGAATCTTTAGAACGAGATAGGAAACTGATTTTAAATAAATACCGCCAGTTACTTAAGGTTTCAAAAAGCGCTATTCAGCCCAATGAATTAAATCTCATTAGAAAGGCTTTTGATATAGCACGTAAATCTCATTCAGAAAAACGTCAATTATCTGGCGATCCATATATTGTTCAGCTTCTTGAGACATCAATTATTATTATCGATCAGGTTGGTTTAGGATTTCACTCTGTTGTTGCATTTTTACTTTTTGAAGCCGTTCTTGAGAATAAAATAACATCTTTAGAGGTAGAACAACAATTCGATAATAAAACAACAATTCTGATTGAAGGACTTATTAAAATATCGTCAATTGATACTAAAACGGCTTCATCGCAAGCTGAAAATTTCAGGCAATTGTTACTTACTGTTGCAAAAGATGTACGGGTAATTTTAATTAAAATTGCCATACTATTAGAACAAATGCGTAATCTTGGTAATTATCCAGAGAATATCCAAATAAAAAAATCACTTGAAACATTTTCCGTTTATGCTCCTATAGCCCATAGACTTGGACTTTATAATATTAAGTCGGAGTTAGAAAATCTAGCCTTTAAATATACCGAAAATGATATTTACAAGGAAATAATTAAAAAACTTAAAAACACAACTGCCAAAAGAAATAAATTCATAAAAAAGTTTTGCGAACCCATTGAGCAAGAATTAAGAAAGCAGAAATTCGATTTTGATATAAAAGGACGTCCGAAATCGGTTTATTCCATTTGGCAAAAGATGAAAAAGCAGAATGTTGATTTTGAAGAAGTAATGGACATTTTTGCTATTCGTATTATTTTAAACTCATCAACAACAAAAGAAAAAGCCGATTGCTGGAGAGCATATTCAATTGTAACAGATTTTTACCAACCCAATCCACAACGAATGCGCGACTGGATTTCGGTTCCTAAGTCAAATGGATACGAATCGTTACATACAACAGTTATTGGCCCAGAAAAAAAATGGGTCGAAGTGCAGATTCGCACTAAACGAATGGATGAAATAGCCGAGATGGGCTATGCAGCACACTGGAAATATAAAGGGATACGATCAGAACAAGGAATTGATCAATGGATGAATAAAATAAGGGAATTAATCGAATCAAGTGATGATGAATCGACTCACGATATTGATGATCTTAAATTAAATCTTTACAATAAAGAGGTTTTTGTTTTTACACCAAATGGCGATTTAAAAAAATTTCCTGCAGGAGCTACTGTTCTCGATTTTGCGTATGATATTCACTCTGATGTTGGAAATCAATGTGTAGGAGCCAGAATTAATAAGAAAAATGTTACTATAAAACAGGTTTTGCAGAATGGTGATCAGATTGAGATTATTACATCAAAAAATCAAAAACCGAAAACCGACTGGCTGAATTTTGTTTCTACCTCAAAAGCAAAAACAAAGATAAAATCGACACTGCGCGAAGAAAAATATAAAGAAGCAGAAGCAGGCAAAGAGCTATTTAAGCGCAGGTTAAAAAACTGGAAAATACCTATAGATGACTCCATAGTTAATCAATTGGTAAAGCATTACAAGCTTAAGTTTCCCATCGACTTGTATTATTTAATTGCTACCGAGAAAATTGATATAACTGAAATTAAGGAGCTTGTATCTAAGCCAGAACATGAACCTGAGCAACCAACAACTGATGCAACAACGCAAAAACAAGATGCAAAGCCTGTTTTAGAAAAAGAATCTGCGCATGAGCCAGATTATTTAATTATTGATAATAAAATTGAAAATGTAGATTATAAGTTGGCAAAATGCTGTAGTCCAATATTTGGCGATTCAATTTTTGGATTTGTAACAGTGAGCGAAGGAATTAAAATTCATCGAACAAACTGTCCAAACGCACGTCAGTTGATTGAAAAATATAATTACAGAATTATAAATGCCAAATGGAACAAATCTGTTGCTAAAAAATCATTTCAAACTACTATTAAAATTACAGGTATTGATGAAATTGGAATGCTAAATAAAATTACTGACATTATTTCGAAAGACTTTAAAGTAAAAATGCGCCATATTACAATGGATTCAAATGATGGATTGTTTGAAGGATTACTTAAACTCTATGTGGAGAGTACAGAACATCTTGATGTTTTATTCCGAAAATTGAAAAAGGAAAAAGGAATTTTAAAAGTTATCCGTATTGATTCACAGGAAGACTAGCAAGTGAATGGTGACTTGTGATTAGTGATTGGTTTGTAATAAAGATTAATGTTTAACATTTTTTAGTATTAGTGAAGTATTTAATAATCATTAAAATTCTTATTTTTGTAACAATAACAGATTTTTTATTAACGTTTGTTAAGTAAAATTTAGTAGGTATGAAAACAATTATTTTATTCTTTGCCGTTATCCTTTGTACCTTAAATTATTCTTCAGCACAGATACGCCCTTTGCTACCAAAATATTATCTGCCCATAGACCATTCAAAGATTGATGATAATAAAAATGATTCAAGCGAATCGAACGAAGAACCCAAAAAGCAAACCTTATTAAAATTCAACGATCGATTCACGTATTCGGTTAATGTTGGTGCTGGTTACAGCTCGTTTTCCAATAACTTATCGATGATGAGCTCATATATAGCTCCAAGTATTAATTATCAAGCAGGCGATAAGCTTTTTATTAATATAAACGGAATAATTACGCAAAATAGCTTTGATGGAGCTAAGAACTTATCTTCTTACTCACCAGTTGGTTACAATTCAAATTCGGCAAATTATGGCATAAATGGTTCTGTTTACTACCAGCTAAGTAATAAATGGAGCATCTTTGGCGATGGCGCATACTACGAAAATCAATCAATATTTAGTAATTATCAAAATCAAAATTATAATACCGATTATAAATCCATTTCACTTGGCTTTGGATATAAAATCTCTGATAAAGTTCATATTAAAGCACAATTTGAATATTCAAACGGATTAAATCCCGCGTTTAATCAATACTCACCCTTTTTTAATTCAATATCACCTAATAGATCCGGATTTGATATTTGGGATTATTAATAAACATAAATTAGGGTGAAAAACAAATATGTTTTACTTATTCTTTTATTACAACTTGCATTTACCCATGCTGCCTTCAGCCAGTTATTAACTGAAAAATTTCCTGTATTTAAAAATGGAGAAACTATTACCTACAATGCTGTTTATAATTGGGGATTTATATGGCTTAATGCCGGTATTGTTGAATTTACAGTTTCGGAAACCAAGTATAAAAACGAAAGTGCTTTTCTTTTTAATACCTTTGGTACAAGTTTAAAATCGTACGATTGGTTTTATAAAGTTCGTGATTATTTTCAATCATATGCTGATGTAAATACCTTAAAACCATTCTTCTTCGAAAGAAACACTTCTGAAGGTGGATATAATGTTCTTGACCGCTGTTTTTTTGATTATAATGACAGCTTAGTTTATACCAGAATAAAAAAAACAGACAAAGCCTATACAGAAGATACTATTAAACTAAAGAAGAATGCATTCGATCTTCTATCAGCAGTGTATTATACCAGAAATATCGATTTTGATAAATATAAAGTCAACGATAAAATTCCTGTTCGAATACTACTCGATAATGAATTCTATGATTTGTATGTACGATATCTTGGTAAAGAAATTCTCAATACGCACGATAAGCGTAAATTCAGAACCATGAAATTTTCTGTTAAACTTATTGAAGGTACAATATTTAAAGGAGGCGAGGATCTTTTTGTTTGGGTAACCGATGATTTTAACAGAATACCTATATTAGTCGATGCCAAAATACTTATTGGATCGGTTAAAGCCACTCTTGTAACAACAGAAAATCTGAAATATCCACTTTCGTCTGAGATAAAATAAACTTGTGAAATGTGACTGGTGAATAGTGAGTTGGAAGCTAGCAGCTGATAGCTTTAAGCTAAAAGCTTTTTACAAATTCACTATTCACAAATCATCATTCTACAATAAAAATATTTTACTATTTTTGCCCTACAATTTAGAATGATTAAAATAAGTAAACATGCATAATACAGTTAAGGTTTCAGATAAAATTTATTGGCTTGGAGCAAACGATCGCAGAACACATCTTTTTGAAAATTTATGGCCTATACCAAATGGTATTTCATATAATTCATATTTAATTATTGATGAAAAAATTGCATTAGTCGATACATTACATTTTTCTACTGCTGATGATTATCTTGATAAGATAGAGGAATTAATAGGTAAAGATCGCTCTATTGACTACCTGATAATTAACCACATGGAGCCAGATCACTCAGGAGCAATAAAGGCAGTGACTGAGAAATATCCAAATATTAAAATTATTGGGAATTTAAAAACATTCAAAATTCTCGAATCATATTATGGTTATCAGGATAAATGGAAACAGGTTGAAGATGGTGAAGAAATATCTCTTGGTTATCATAAACTTAAATTTGTAATGACTCCCTGGGTTCACTGGCCAGAAACAATGATGACATATGATGTAACTGATAAAATCTTATTTTCAGGTGATGCTTTTGGAAGCTTCGGAACACTAGATGGTGGCATTTTCGATGATGAAATTGAGTTCGATGATTATTACCTCGAAGATATGCGTCGCTATTACTCTAATATTGTTGGTCAATATAGTAATATGGTGCAAAAAGCATTTGCTAAACTCAAAGGAGTTGAGATTAAAATGATTTGCTCTACACATGGGCCCATTTGGAGAACAGATGTAAATAAGGTTATTTCTCTTTATGATAAGTGGAGTAAATATGAAACGGAGAAAGGTGTGGTAATTATTTACGGCTCAATGTATGGAAATACAGCAAAGATGGCTGATTATATAGCTCGAAAATTATCTGAAAACGGAATTAAGAAAATCAGAGTTTACGATGCATCAAAAACACACATATCATATTTGATTAATGAAATATGGCGATACAAAGGAGTTGTTTTAGGAAGCTCCGCTTATAATTCAGGTATGTTACCTACTATGGAAAATCTAACCCGCACTTTGGAACACATGGGAGTAAAAGACCATTTATTGGGATTATTTGGCTCGTATAGCTGGAATGGTGGAGGAGTTAAAGCATTACATAAATTTTATGAAACAATTCAGTGGGACTTAGTATCTGAACCAATCGATTCAAAAGGGATTCCAGGTGACGAAACATTTAAACGATGCGAGATACTTGCAAATGCAATAGCAGAAAAATTAAAATAATTACTGCAAAAAAATTAGAAGGTGTTGATTTTTATCAGCACCTTTTTTTATTATTAAATAATTGAATTCGTTATCTTTATTCACAAAAAAATAAAACCTATGGAATTAAAATTACATCCAGGAATAGATCATACTGTTACACAAAAGGTTGAATATAAAGACACTGCAGCAAATTATGGATCTGGCTTAGTTGAAGTATTCGCCACTCCAGCAATGATTGCACTTATGGAACATGCTTCATTAGAAGCTGTCCGGCCATTTTTAAGCGACGAACTTAATACAGTTGGATTTGAAGTAAACATTAGGCATTTTAAGCCTACTCCTATTGGAATGGAAGTAAATTGCACTGCTACTTTAACTGAAGTAGATGGTAAAAAACTTACTTTCCATGTTGTTGCTAATGATGAAGAAGGAAAAATTGGCGAAGGAACACATATAAGATATATAATAAACTCAAAGAAATTTATGAATAACTTAAATCAAAAATAAAACTATATGAGAACATTTAAATTAGTACTAGTAATAATAGGTATACTTATACTTAATCAAAGTATTGCGCAGGAAATAATAAAACTTCCAGAACCAAACAAAACCGGAGGTAAACCATTAATGCAGGCAATGAACGAACGTCAATCAAGTAGAGAATATATCGATAAAGAATTAACCCAGCAACAAATATCAGATTTGCTTTGGGCAGCATACGGAATAAACAGAGCAGAAACTGGTAAACACACAATTCCAACCTCAAGAAATATTCAGGATATGGAAATATACATCGCCACAAAAGATGGTGCGTTTCTATATTTACCAAAAGATAATGCGCTTCAGAAAATAGTTGCTATTGATATTAGAGAAGCAACAGGAAAACAAGATTTTGTTAAAGTTGCAGGTGCAAATCTGATATATGTTTCTGATTTCTCGAAAGCAGGAAATGCTTCTGATGAGATTAAAACAATGACAGCAGCAACACATTGTGGATTTATTGGCCAAAACGTTTATTTATATTGCGCTTCAGAGGGATTAATCTCAGTATTCAGAGCGATGGTCGAAAAAGAAGAGCTAGCTAAAATACTCAACTTAAGCGAGAACAAACATGTAATTTATTGTCAAACAGTGGGATATTCTAAAAAGTAACTTTTTTTTTCTACTAACAGCTAAAAGCTAGCAGCTAAGGGCTTTCTTATGAAATATAATTTTGATGAACTTCTAAACCGTGAAAATACAGGTTCGCTTAAGTACGACCTTCGCAATAAGATATTTGGAAAATCGGATGTAATTCCTATGTGGGTTGCCGATATGGATTTTAGAACGCCCTATTTTATTGTTGATGCACTTAAAAAATGTACCGATAATCAGATTTTTGGATATTTTCTTTTTGATAAATCATATTACGAATCTATTATTAACTGGATTAAACGACATCATCAATGGGAAATAAAACAAGATTGGATTTCATTTAGCCCTGGTGTTGTTCCATCATTGAGTTTATTGGTTCTGGCGTTTACTCAGCCTGGCGACAAGATTATTATACAACCACCTGTTTATCCTCCATTTTTCTTTACCATTAAAGATAACAATCGTCAAGTAGTAGAGAACCCATTATTACTTGAGAATGGAAGGTTTAAGATGGATTTTGGAAACCTTGAAGATAAATTGAAAGATGCGAAAATGTTGATTCTTTCAAACCCACATAATCCGGGTGGAACAGTATGGAAAAAAGAAGAACTGAAAAAACTTGGCGAGTTGTGTTTAAAACATAAGGTTTTAGTTGTAACAGACGAAATTCACTCCGATCTTGTTTTTAAGCCAAATAAGTTTGTTCCATTAGCATCCATATCAGAGGAAATAGCAAATATTACAATTGCTCTTATGGCTCCAAGCAAAACCTTTAATATGGCTGGGTTATCATCATCATCGGTAATTATTTCGAACCCCAAATTAAAAGCCCGATTCGATGAAATAATGCACACCATACATGTAGGATTAGGCAATATGTTCGGGATTGCAGCAACCGAAGCAGCTTATAACAATGGCGACGAATGGTTAAAACAATTGCTTAACTATATCGCTGGCAATATAGATTTTGTTGAAAAATTTTTAAAAGAGCGAATACCTCAAATAAAAATGATGCGTCCCGAAGGTACTTATCTTATTTGGCTTGATTGCAGAGATTTAAATTTAGATAGCGATGAGCTCAGCCGATTCTTTATTGAAAAAGCAAATATTGGCATGAACTTTGGTGAATCATTTGGCACTGGAGGCGAGGGTTTTATGCGTATGAATGTTGCCTGCCCCCGTATAACGTTAGCAAATGCATTAAACCAACTTTTAAGTGCTTTTAATTGTTAAAATTAGTAGCCCTGATATTAACCCTGAACTAAAATTCGATTATGAGAAAACAAATTATCACCATGGCAATTGGTATATTGCCAAGTATGGTGTTTGCGCAATTAAATACCTTTGATCTTTCAAGTTATAAATTACCTGAAATGAATCGGCACCAACTAGATTTTAATTTTGATCTGAATGGAAAAAGCCAGATATTGGATGAGAACTACAAGTATACATCTGATTTATATAAAAGTCAAAACTATATGGGGGGTGCTTTGAACCTAAGCTATTCTTTTTACAAAAACAGTGAAAAATTGCAGTTAAATCATAAATATGATATCGGTTTTTCTTCAAGTTTTTCTGACAACAAAAATGAAATCAAAACATTAGATGAATCTTATGATATTGGCAGTTATTTATATATTAAAAGTGAAAATCGATTTTATTATAACTCAAAAAGCTTTTTTGAAGCCAATCTATTGTTAAATACTCGTTTACACAATTATAAGAAAAATTATCTTCCTGGAACTGATTTTTCTGATTCTAAAAATATAGGTATATCGATACCATTATTTATTGGGTTTGGAAGAATAGAACAAATTCAGGATTGTAGACTAGCATTATATATTTTAGATGAACTTAATAAGCTTGGAAAACTTACAAGGATTCCTTCTGACGAAGAAACAATTGAGTTTTCACAGTTAATCTCAAAATTACAGAATGAACGTTTTTTTGATTCCCGATTAAAAAAGATTCATGAGATTAAAGAAGTTGATTCTTTTCTTCAATCAAAAGGTCTAATTAATACTGCTGACTCAGAATATTTTACAATAGTTAATGATAATTGGGATTATGCTATTACAATAATAAGAAATACCGGACAGCGAATTTCTTTTGGTATAGAACCAAAAATATATAGCAGTAATTATCATAGTAAAATTGATAATGGGAATTTATTAATCACTGAATTTGAGTCTAAAAGGAATGAATATAGTATTAATGCTAACCTACAATATATATATGAAAAGCCTATAAACTTGTATTGGCAAAATTCATTAAGTTTTTTATTAATTGGTACTTATTTAGAAAGCACCTATGGGGTATCAGCCTCAAACCTTGATAATAGTCTTGATATAAATGCACCTCAGATCACTTCCAGATTGAGCTATAATTTAGGATTTTATCCAAATTCCAGAACTAGTTTAAATATATCATTTGCTATGAATTATTTCAATTCGTTTGGAGAAGAGAAGTATAATGATGAAAAAAACAGCATTAATCATTTAGTTTTAACTCCAAATAGTTATTTAAACTTGTATTACTATATTTCTCCACAATTAAGATTGAATGTTAATTATTCAGTCGATTATAATTATACTGAATCAGATTCTGAATACTATGCAGATATTTCCAATGAATATATCAAGCGTAATTCGTTTAATCAATATTTATCAGCAGGCTTCCTATTCCAAATTAAATAGTTAAGTTGTATAATTCGAGATAACATTATAAAAAAAGTTCCGTAGTTATTACTGCGGAACTTTTTTTAATTCTCTATAGTATTTAGTCTTCATCAACATCTATATCATCATCCTTAGAAATCTTTACTTCTTCGTCTTCATCTTCATCAAGAGCAGAAACCATCTCGCCTGAAAATGATCCACCTAATTTTTTCACAAACGATTCTTGTTGTTTTCTCAATCGTTCATATTCAGCAACTTTTTTCTCCAGTTCAGACTCACGGCGCGCAGATTCCTCTTGAGTAGCTTGTAACTCCTCCATATTTTGGCGCATTTCTTCTTCCTGTGCTTTCATTTCTTCAGCCTGTTGTCTGGTAGTTTCAAGCAACTGAGCTGTTCTAATATTAATCTTTACAGACGAAAGTGTTGCAGCTATATTCTCTCCAATTTTTTCAACGAATTCAATCTGATATTTTTCAAATTCCTTGAACGAAGCCATTTCAATAACACCATAAACAGTATCATTAACCTTAAGCGGCACAATAAGCAAACTTTTCGGGTTATCATCTCCCAAACCAGATGTTATTGTAATATAATTGTCGGGAATTTCGGTCATATAAATAGTTTCACCTTCTTGAATTGATCTGCCAACAAGTCCAACTCCCATTTCAATCTGCTTATCTAAAAATTTCTTGCGATTATAGGCATATGAAGCTACAAGCTCAACATATTTTCTCCGTTGATCATCATCATTTATTAAGAATAAACCACCTTGATTAGCTTCGCAATACTTTACAAGATTGCTCATCACATCATAAGTAAGTTTCTCAACATTATCATTGTTTTGTCGTAATATTTCACTGAATTTAGCAATTCCATGTGATGACCAGTTTCTTTGTGCATCTTCTTTTTGTCTGCGTTCTTCTTCTTCAGACGCATGTTTAAGGTTCGTACGCATTGTAAGAAGTCCATTTCCCAAATCATCTTCATCGCTTAATGGTACAAATTGAAACTCAAAATTACCCTTACCAATTTCTAGCGCAAATTCAGTAGTTTCTTTTAAACCTCGGATTAATTCATTAAGAGCAGCGGCCATATCGCCAATCTCATCTTGCGTTTCTTTAACTTTCTGTTTGGGTAAAACTCCTTTGGCCATACTAATCAGATGTTCTCTGAAATATTTAACTGGACGTATAATTTTATTACCCAGATAAAGAGCCATTAATACAGCAAGAGTTATAAGAATTATTCCGGCTATATAAATAAAATTTTCTAATCGATTAAAAGAAGCTTCCATATTTGTTCTTTCGGATAGCACTTTTGCCTGAAGCTGCTTTGTAAGTTTATTTAAACGATCAATATTACGATCACTTAAAACAATAACATCACCCCCCTCTTCAACTAGTGGATAAATATCAAACATCATCATATAAACGTTTTCATAATCCTCAATTGTGCTCAAACGGTTCATAATATCCTGATGCATTGGAAATAAAGTGTCTTTTACCGAAAGATATATTTCATTATAACACTTTTGTTCTTCGGGAGTCCAGTTTATTGTTAGCTTCGATAAAGCTTTATGTGTTTCATGAAACGTTGACTGATGCAATTCCTGCAGTTTTATTTTATCAGGAGTATCTTGCTTTTTATCAATATAAACCCAGTTTTTAATTAGCATTTTTGAACTTACCATCATATCCGAAAGGTTACTTAACATTTCAGCTGAAGGAAGATATACCATAGATATCTCGTTATTTTTCTTAATGCTTTGTTGTAAAGTATTATTAATAAAAAAGCTGTTTAACAGGATTGCAATTGTAATTAAGCCAAAGCTCAACAATAATCGTCTAGCAATTGTAAATCTGAATTTCATAGTATTAGCGCTATTTTAAGTGAACCTAAGATAACAATTTATTTTGTATTGAGATATAAATACTTCTATTTATCTTAAATTTTTGAAATTTATAAACTTTTTTAGATTATCAATAATATCTGGTAAACTCATTTTAAAAAAATATCTTTATGATATTCAATTGCCGAAAGAAATAATCCATGCGCAGGTACTGATATACCCGCTTCGGATCTGTTTTTACTTTCAACTATTTGAACAAATTCTTCCAAATCAATTTTTCCTTTACCTACTTCTAATATTGTTCCTACAATTGCCCTTACCATATTTCTGAGAAAACGATCTGCTTTTATAGTAAAACAAATTTTATAATTTTCTTGTGTCCACATTGCAGAAAATACTTTGCAATTGTTTGTTTTAACATCGGTGTGTAACTTACTAAAACTAGTAAAATCTGAAAAATGAATCATCATTTCAGATGCTTCATTCATCATGTTAATATCTAATTTGTAAGGAAAATACCATGATGTTTTTAAAAGAAACGGATCTTTCTGTTGATGAATAAAATAATTATATGTTCGACTGGTTGCATTAAATCGGGTATGAGCATCAGACTTAACTGCAAATATCTTTTGAATGGCAATATCTAAAGGTAAAATTCCATTTAATTTTAATAAAATCTTTTGATCTAAATGCAGGTTTTCTTTTAATGAATCAAAATGAGCCATAAAATAAGAGGCGTGTACACCTGTATCAGTTCTACCAGCTCCAGTTATTTCAATACTTTCTTGTAAAATAGTAGAAAATGCGTTATTTAGAACCTGTTGTACTGTATTACCATTAGGTTGAATTTGCCAACCACAATAGTTTGTTCCCAGATAGCTAAGTTGAACAAAATATCTCAATTTTGAATATTGTTTAGTTGTTACAAAGCTACTAATTTTGAGAGAGAAATTAGTTAAAAGTGTGCTAAAGTGTGCTAAAGTGACTAAAGTGAACTAAAGCTTGCCCGCCGTGGCGGGTTTAAAGTTTTTTGCTCACCATTAGCTAATACCCATTTAATACTTACTGCTTAATGATAATTAATAATAGGGTTATGGTTTCTTAAAAAAAATTAACATTCATTAACACTTTAATAAACTAATATTGTATCGATTTTACAATAACAGAAGTTAAAATCAAACAATTATTTTTTAGAACAATTAAAATTTATGTAACTTTTGTAAATTTTTAAATTATGAACGAAACAATTGATGTTAAAGAGCTAAATGACCGAATACAAAAAGAGAGCTCATTTGTTGATTTGTTAAAGATCGAGATGGGTAAAGTTATTGTGGGACAAAAACATCTTGTCGACTCTTTATTAATCGGTTTACTCTCAAATGGACACATTTTACTTGAAGGTGTTCCAGGATTGGCAAAAACATTGGCTATAAATACATTGGCCGATACTATTGATGCCAAATTTAGTAGAATTCAGTTTACACCAGACTTGTTGCCTGCCGACCTTATTGGAACTATGATTTATAGTCAGAAAAAAGAAGAATTCATGGTAAAGAAAGGTCCTATTTTCACCAATTTTGTTTTAGCTGATGAGATTAACAGATCTCCAGCTAAAGTTCAAAGTGCTTTGCTTGAAGCCATGCAGGAACGACAAGTTACTATTGGTGATCAAACCTATCCTTTGGAAGAACCTTTCCTCGTTCTGGCTACACAAAATCCAATTGAACAGGAAGGTACATATCCATTACCTGAAGCACAGGTTGACCGATTTATGCTTAAGGTTGTGGTTGATTATCCAAAAATTGAAGAGGAAAAATTAATTGTTCGTCAGAATGTTGCAAAACAATTTCCAAAAGCAAGTACTATTTTGAAACCACAAAATATTATTGACGCTAGAAATGTGGTAAAAGATGTGTATCTTGACGAAAAAATTGAGAAATATATTCTCGATATAGTTTTTGCAACACGATTTCCGGAAAATTATGGTTTAGAGAAGTTTTCGGTGATGATAAATTATGGTGGTTCGCCTCGTGCAAGCATTAACCTGGCAATGGCATCCAAAGCATATGCATTTATTAAACGCAGAGGTTATGTTATTCCTGAAGATGTTCGCGCTGTTTGTCACGATGTATTGCGCCACAGAATAGGACTTACATACGAAGCCGAAGCCGAAAACATTAAATCAGAAGATATTATTACGGAAATCCTTAACACTATAGAAGTTCCATAATGGTTACATAGTTCTTGATATGAAAAAAATAATTGTACTTCTGTTAATTGTAGTTTCGAGCTTAAATGTTCTTGGTCAAAATTTTGTTGGTGCTCATAAGTTGGAGATTAAGAAGCAGATGAGCGAAAATCATAAAGACTTCTATTTTTCAAAGGAGGTTTTTGGTGGTAAAAGTAGTTTTATAAAATACGAAGATCACGATGGTTACCGCACTTTGCTATTTGTATTAGATGATGATGGCTATTGTAAATTTAGTCAGCTTATGTGTGATTATGGTTTATTAAAGCAAACTATTGATTCACTAAATAAGCAATTCGAGTATAAAAACGACTTAACATGGCACGATTACCAAACAGGCAAATTTAATTTTGTAATACAAATTAAAAAGGAAGAATGGTATTTCTCCGTAATTACCAAGAAGCTCGAAAAATGATTTTAATAATCATTAAAGAGATTAACTGTGGAAGCTTCAGAACTACTTAAGAAAGTACGAAAAATTGAAATTAAAACCCGGGGACTGTCAAAGAATATCTTTGCCGGCGAATATCACAGTGCATTTAAAGGTCGTGGAATGGCTTTTAGCGAAGTACGTGAATATCAATATGGTGATGATATACGGTCCATTGATTGGAATGTAACAGCTCGTTTTAATCATCCATATATAAAAATATTCGAAGAAGAACGCGAGCTTACTGTAATGCTTCTTGTCGATATTAGTAACTCAAGAACATTTGGAACTCAATCGAAACTCAAAAAAAACCTGATAACGGAAATAGCTGCTGTTTTATCTTTTTCTGCTATTCAGAATAACGATAAAATTGGTGTAATTCTTTTTAGCGATAAGGTAGAAAAGTTTATTCCTCCTAAAAAAGGAAGAACACATACTTTACGAATTATAAGAGAATTGCTCGAGTTCGAACCTGAAAATCAGGAAACAAACATTTCCGAAGCACTTCGATATTTGACAAATGCAATAAAAAAGAGAAGTACAGCTTTTATAATCTCTGATTTTATTGATGATAACCCTCAAACAGGTTTCCCTCGTTTTGATGAAGCATTGCGTATTGCAAATAGAAAACACGATGTAATTGCTTTAAAAATTTATGATAAACGCGAAACCGAGCTGCCTGATGTTGGACTAATTCGTTTTAAAGATGCCGAGACAGGTAAATATGCATGGGTTGATACTTCAAGTAAGCAAGTGAGAAATAATTATTCGGGATGGTGGAGAAAAAATGAAAAACTAACTAGTGAAACACTTACAAAAGCAGGAGTAGACTTTGTTTCAATTAGTACCGAAGAAGATTATGTAAAACCATTAATGAAATTATTTAAAAAGCGATAAACTAAATACAAACAAACTTATATGATTATTCATAAATTAACATATAATAAAACACTAAGAATCACTTTAATCGTATTTGCTTTCTTATTCATGGCATTTAACGGAATCGCTCAGGAAATTAAGACCAAAGCAGTACTTGAAAAAAATCAAGCATTAATTGGTGATCAGGTAAAAATGAGTATTTCGGTTATAAAACCAAAAAATGCGCTCGTTTTTTTGCCTGAATTTGAGCCTAAACTAACAGATACTATCGAAATTATTGAGCAATTCAAACCTGATACATCAATACTTGAAGATGGAAATATGCTTATTGAAAAGAGCATTATTATAACTGCATTTGATTCAGGATCTTATATAATTGCACCAATACCTGTATTTGTAAAAAACAATGATAAACTAGATACATTATATACGAACGCGTTGACTTTTATTGTTAATTCGATTCCACTAGATACAACAAATACAATTAAGGATATTAAACTACCATATTCTGCTCCGGTTACATTCAGAGAGGCTTTGCCTTATATTTTGGGAGGATTGGGAATTTTATTTATAATTCTTTTAATTGTATATATCATAATTAAACTGAAGCGTAAGGAACCGATTTTCAAACGATTTAAACCACTAGAGCCTGCTCATATTATTGCATTTAGAGATTTGGAAAAACTTAAAAATGATAAGCTTTTGCAAAACGATAAAATCAAGGATTATTATACTCGAATTACAGATATATTAAGACATTATTTGTGGAACAGATATGCTATTCGTTCAATGGAACGCACAAGTGATGAGATATTACAATCATTAAAAGAATCAGAATTTAGTGATGAAAAATCATTTGCTATCTTAAAAGATATTTTAGTAACATCAGACCTTGTAAAGTTTGCAAAATTCAAACCTCAGGTTGATGAACACGAAAAATGTTTCAATGGAGCTTTCAAATTTGTTGATAATACAAAACTAATTATCATTGAGAATGCTGAGGAAACTGAAAGCTCATTAAAAAGTGAACAAGTAAATAAATCAGAAGTGGTAAACACAGAAATCAAAGAAAAGATAGATTAGTAAACTATGAAAGAATTAACTTTTGCAAATCCAAATTTACTTTATCTGTTAATTTTAATTATACCTATAATTATATGGTATATTTTAAAAAATAGGGATTTAAATGCAAGTATCCAAATAAGCACATTAAAAGGAATTAGTAGTAATTATCTAACTTATAAATATTTTTTACGACATCTCCTTTTTGCTATTAGAATTATGGCTCTTACATTATTTTTAATTGCTTTAGCACGCCCACAATCTACATTAAACTGGAAAAATGTTTCTACCGAAGGTATCGATATTGTTCTGGCTCTAGATATTTCAGGAAGTATGCTTGCGATGGACTTTAAACCTGATAGACTTGAAGCATCAAAAGATTTGGCCATTCAATTTATTTCTGGTCGACAAACTGATCGTATAGGATTAGTTGTATTTAGTGGAGAAAGCTTTACTCAATGCCCATTAACAACTGATCACAAGGTGGTTATTAATCTGTTTAGAGATGTAAAAAGCGGAATGATTGAAGATGGAACAGCAATTGGACTTGGTTTGGCAAATGCTGTAAATAGACTAAAAGACAGTAATGCAAAAAGTAAAGTAATTATTTTGTTAACCGATGGTGTAAATAACAGAGGATCGGTTGCTCCATTAACTGCAGCCGAATTGGCTCAAACATTTGGAATTCGTGTTTATACAATTGGTGTTGGAAGTATGGGAACTGCTCCATATCCGTTTAATACCGTTTATGGTGTTCAGGTTCAGAATATTCCTGTTGAAATTGATGAAGATGTACTTACACAAATCGCTGAGAAAACCGGTGGTAAATACTTTCGCGCTACAAACAACGAAAAATTGAAAATGATTTATAATGAAATTGATCAATTGGAGAAAACCAAAATTGATATAAGAGAATTTACACAAAAAACAGAAGAGTACCTAAAGTATGTTCTTTTTGGATTGCTATTATTAGCCATGGAACTGATTTTAAGGTATACTGTTTTAAGGCAAATTCCATAGTTATCCCCTTTTGCAAAGATATAAAAAGTGTTAAAGGACTTTAATTCAAATTTAATATAAATAAAAATAGGTGTATTTAATTAATTAACTGGTTATGTTTAAGTTTGGTCATCCGGAATATTTGTATTTATTGATTGTAATCCCAGTATTGGTATTATTATATATACTCTCTGTTTTATATAAAAAACGTTCGCTACAAAAGTTTGGCGACCTAGAGCTTATTGGGCAATTAATGCCCTTTGTTTCGAAAAACAGGCCATTGCTCAAGTTTGTTTTTATTACTATTTCGTTTACTTCAGCAATACTTGCATTGGCTGATCCTCAGTTTGGTTCGAAGCTTGAAATTGTGAAGAAGAAAGGTGCAGAAATCATTATTGCTCTTGATGTTTCGAATAGCATGCTAGCTGAAGATCTACAGCCCAATCGACTTGAACGAGCCAAACAAGCTATTTCGAAGCTAATTGAGAAGTTAGAAAACGATCGTTTTGGACTAATTATTTTTGCTGGCGATTCGTATATACAAGTTCCATTAACTACTGATTATGCTGCAGCTAAAATGTTTTTATCTTCGGTTAATACTGGAAATGTTTCAAAGCAGGGAACAGCAATTGGATCGGCAATTGATCTGGCTATGAATTCATTTACACCCGAAACCGAAATGGATAAAGCATTAATTATTATTACCGATGGTGAAAATCATGAAGATGATGCAATTGCAGCCGCTGAATTAGCAAAAGAAAAAGGAATTACAGTACATACAATTGGTATGGGAAGTCCGGAGGGAGCTCCTATCCCACTCCAGAAAGGATACGGACAAACAATTTTTCTAAAAGACAGAGACGATAAAGTGGTCATAAGCAAGCTCGATCAAGCAGCATTGCAACAAATTGCTTCGGTAACAGAGGGAATATTTATTCGTGCAAACAATAACGAAGTTGGACTTAATAAGCTTCTCGAACAAATTAATAAAATGCAAAAACAAGAAATAGAAACAAAAATATTTACTGAGTTCGAACACAGATTCCAATATTTATTGGGAATTTCTATCTTCTTTCTACTTTTGGAATTACTTATCTCCGATAGGAAAAGTAAATGGTTTTCAAATTTCAATATTTTTAAAATAAATGCATAATATGAAGTGGATTAAGTTTATTAGCATATATATTCTTGTTCTTCTTGCTGTAACTGCATTTGCGCAGCAGGAGAGAAAATTTATTCGCAAAGGAAATAAACTTTACGAGAAAGAGAACTTTCAGGAATCTGAAATTCAATACCGTAAAGCAATTGATAAGGATAAATCGTCTTATAATGCATCATTCAATATTGGCGACGCATTATACAAACAAGAAAAATACGAAGATGCAACAAAACAATTCAGTGAGCTTTCAAGCAAACAACTTAGCAAAGAAGACAAGTCAAAATTATATCATAACATTGGTAATTCAATGTTACAAAATCAAAAGCTACAAGAAAGTATTGATGCATACAAAGAAGCCTTAAGAAATAATCCAAATGATATGGAAACAAAATACAATCTTGCTTATGCTCAAAAATTAATGCAACAACAGCAACAACAGGATAAGCAAGATAAAAACGAGGAAAACAAAGATCAAAATAAGGATCAGAAAGATCAGCAGCAAAACCAGGATCAACAAGATAAAAAAGATGAACAGCAACAACAGCAGCAACAACCAAAAATTTCTAAGGAAGATGCTGAACGATTGTTGCAGGCTCTGGCAAATGATGAAAAGAAAACCCAGGATAAATTAAAACAAGAAAAAGCAAAAGCCGCTAAAGCCAGAGTGGTTAAAGAGTGGTAATTATGTTTCAAGAAACAAGATTGCCCACCGAAGGTGGGAAACAAATAACAAGATAAAAGTAAAAAGATAAAAGTGGAATTAAATAAAATGAAACGTTGGTATTTTATTGTGTTAGTATTTCTTACTACCTGTATTTACGCACAGGATGTAACATTTACAGCAACTGCCCCCGGAGTTGTTGAAGTGGGACAGCAATTCAGATTAACCTATTCAGTAAATTCACAGGCAGAAAGGTTTTTACCACCAAACCTTGATGGCTTTGTTATTCTTGCCGGACCAAGTACATCTACATCAAGCAATGTAAGTATTATAAATGGTAAAATGACCCAAAATTATGAACTCCGATATACCTATATTCTTGAAGCTGCAAAAGAGGGCGAATTTACTATTTCTTCAGCTGAAGTAACTGTTGATAAAAAGAAATATACATCAAATACATTAAAAATTGAAGTAATTAAAGGTTCAGGTCAACAATCACAAACTAGACAAAACCCTGCTGCTACTCAACCACAGAATACAGAAAACTCTGAACCTATTGCAACATCCGACTTGTTTTTAAAAATAATTGTTAATAAAACCAAAACTTTTCGCGAGGAACATTTAATAGCAACCATAAAACTTTATTCAAAACTTAATATAACAAATCTTGGAGAATATCGGCCTCCTGCTTTTGATGGTTTTATTGCCGAAAAAATTGAAGTACCTCCATTAACTCGACTTAATCAGGAAAATGTTAATGGACAAATCTATTTAACCGGAGTAATTGATAAATACATTTTATATCCGCAAACTACCGGCGAAATAGAGATAAAACCATTCGAACTCGTTTGTTATTATCAGGCAGCGACTCGCCGACGATCCGGAAGTATGTTTGATGAGTTTTTTGGAACCTATGAGCGAGCTCAGACCAAAGCATTTAGTTCACCAGTAAAAATTAAGGTTCAGACATTGCCCGAAAATAAGCCGGCTTCGTTTGCCGGTGCTATTGGTAACCTAAAGATGGATGCATCTCTTGACAAAACGAATACAAAAACAAACGAAGCAATTACTCTGCGAATAAAAATAAGTGGAAACGGAAATTTAAAATACATTAATGCCCCAAAAATTGAGTTCCCATCAGATTTTGATGTTTATGACCCAAAAATAAGCGATAATATAAAATATTCTGACAATGGAGCAACTGGATCAAAAACATTCGAATATCTTTTAATACCAAGACATGCAGGCGAATTTACTATACCAGAATTTGAGTTTTCTAATTTTGATACCAACAATGATCAATATAAAATTCAAAAGGCAGGTCCATATAATATAAATGTTTTAAAAGGTGCCGATGATACTACAATGGCTCTTGCCAATGTATTTTCGAAAGAAGATATTAAGTTTTTAGGGAAAGATATTCATTTTATTAAAAAAGACAATTCTAATTTAAAACTTAAAGACAAATTTATTTTTGGTTCAACCTGGTTTTATCTTTCCTTCTTAATTGCTTTGGCATTATTTGTATTAACCTTCTTTTTACGTCGAAAAATGATACTTGAGAACGCCAATACCCAACTTGTTAGAACAAGAAAAGCCGATAAATATGCACGAAAAAGATTACAAAAAGCCTCGGAATATTTGAAACATAATAAGAAAGAGGATTTTTACGAAGAACTTGCAAAGGCTCTATGGGGATACATTAGCGATAAGTTTAGTATTCCAATTTCAGGTCTATCGAAAGAAAGTGCGAATCAGCAAATGATACTAAAAGGAATAGAACAAACTTTTATTGACCAAGTACTTGGAATTATTGATCGTTGCGAGTATGCTCGTTATGCACCAGCATCGGAAAGTACACAAATGGATACTTTATTTACCGAATCGGTGGATATTATTAGCAAGCTGCAACAACAGTATAAAGGATAATGTATTTTTGTGATGCTTGTTTTGTTTTTAATTTTGGCTTCTACTTTTTGATTTCGTGGTATTTTAAAAATAAATTAAAGAATCGCCACTGAGCCAGAAAGACACAAAGCCTCACAATGGTAAAACGAAATACAAATTCGAAAAATAGTTTTAAAATGAAAAAAGTAATAATTACCATATTAATAATAACTCAATACCTTGGAGTTTTTGCACAAAGCAACGATTCACTTTGGGAACAAGCGAACAAATTTTATATCGAAGGTAATTTTGATCAGGCTATTGAGATTTATCAGAAAATAAATAAGTCAGGATATGAATCGGCCGAACTATATTATAATTTAGGAAATACCTATTATAAGTTTAATGTATACCCCAAAGCCATACTTTATTACGAAAAAGCATTACAGCTTTCTCCCAACGATAAGGATATACAATACAATCTAGAACTTACAAACCGATACGTAGTAGATAAAATAGAAAAAATACCTACTTTCTTTATTACCGAATGGATTGCTGGAATTAGAAATTTGTTCTCATCAGATAAATGGGCTTTAATTAGTATTAGTTCATTTGTTTTAAGCTTGCTTTTTATTACTCTGTACTTAATTAGCAGGAAATACAATTTAAAAAAGCTCTCATTTTGGATGACTTTTCTTTTCTTAATTTTATTCTTATCTGCTTTCTATTTTTCATTTAAACAGAAACAGTTTATATTAAATGACGATACTGCAATAGTAATGAGTCCTTCGGTAACTATTAAAAGCTCGCCCGATATTAGTGGTACTGATATTTTTGTTTTACATGAGGGAACTAAAGTTTGGATTCTCGATCAGATTTCGGATTGGCTTGAAATAAAACTCAGTGATGGAACTAAAGGCTGGCTCAAGACTTCGGATTTAGAAGTTATTTAGTTTAAAGTGAGCTAAAGTGAGCTAAAGTTACTATAAACTTCAATCGTTTGAAATGATTTGTAAAGCTTCGGCAAATGATTTCACGGGTTGTTTGCAAACATTATCACGGCAAATAAAAATCATCACTTTTTCATCAACATACCTGTTTTCGAGTAAAGGAATTCCGCTTTTTGGATCACCTCCTGCAATAAGGATATTTGGTAAATACATTTTATTAAACTCAGCCCTAAATTCTTCTGCATTGGTACCCATAACACAAACTTCGTAAGGTTTATGAATAAACTGAATCATAAGATCTATCCAGTTACCAAAGAAATAAGGATTTTTAGCTATTTCATTTTTTAAACCCATTATCATCTTTTTTGAAATAGTTAAATAACCATCGTTTAGATAATAATGACCAAGCAAAAATAAGTTATGAGCTATAACTGAGTTTGATGACGGAATCACATTATCATTAATCTCAATTGTATCTGCTATAAGATCCTTATTGGTGTTAGATGTATAATTAAAATATCCTGTATTAGCGACCATGAAATGCTGAATAGTATAATTCATCATATGATTTGCCAGATGCAGCCATTTCGAATTAAATGTAACCTGATAAAGATTTATTAGTGCCTGTGCAAAAAAAGCATAATCATCGAGGAATCCGTTTATTTTTGCAGTACCATTTTTATAGCTACGCTGCATGCAGAATTCACAGGACATAAGGTTATGCTCAATAAATTCAGCGTTCTCTATTGCCAACGCAAGAAATTTATCATCTCCAAATGCTTTATATGCAGAAACCAATCCACTTATCATTAAAGCATTCCACGATGTAAGAATTTTGTCGTCGAGAGATGGTTTTATTCTTTTCTCGCGATGATTTAACAATACTGATTTTAGTTCAGTTATCTTTTTTTCAACTTGCTCAATCGAAAGGTTGTGTTTTAATGCTATTTCTTCTTTTGATTTTACTTTTCTTAAGATATTACGATCCTCAAAATTTCCTGATAAGCTTATATCGTAAAAATCACAAAACAAATCAGAATCTTCCTTAAGTAAAACATCTATTTCATATTTATCCCACAAATAATATTTACCTTCTTCGCCTTCGCTATCGGCATCGAGAGCAGAATAAAAACCTCCTTCGGGTGATTTCAACTCCCGATTTACAAAATCAATGGTATTATAAACTATCTTTTTATAATCCTCGGTTGGGCTTATTTTGTATGCTTCTGAGTACAAATTTATTAGTTGGGCATTATCATATAACATTTTCTCGAAATGAGGAACGTGCCAGTAGCGATCTACAGAGTAACGAGAAAAGCCACCACCAAGCTGATCATAAATTCCCCCATTCATCATTTTGTCAAGTGTAAACAATACATGTTTTTTAAGTTCTTTTTCGTTTGTATGATAAGAAAAGCGAAGCATTGAAAAATAACCTACAGGTAATGGGAATTTTGGAGCACCTGCATTCCCTCCATGTTGATGATCGAACCTTTTTCGCAGTTTAATAAAAATATCAAGGATTTCTTCGTAACTAATATCTTTATTAACCGCATTAATTGAAAAGTGATTTAACGCAACAATACCCTCTTTTATTTCAGTAGCCATCTCCTCAAACTTGTATTTATCAGCATTATAAGTTGTAGAAATATTCTGTAATAAATCTTTCCATTGCTGTGGTTTGAAATAAGTTCCACCATAAACCGGTTGACCATCGGGTAATGCGAAACAATTTAGAGGCCATCCGCCATTTCCATTAATCAATTGAACAGCATTCATGTAAATATGATCTATATCTGGTCGCTCCTCACGATCAACCTTTATACAAACAAAATTCTCATTCATAATGCTGGCTATTTCTTCGTTCTCGAACGATTCATGTTCCATTACATGACACCAGTGGCAAGCCGAATAACCAATACTAATAAGTAACAGTTTATCTTCATTTTTGGCTTTTGTTAACGCTTTTTCGCCCCAAGGCATCCAATTTACTGGATTGTGTGCATGCTGCAAAAGGTACGGACTGGTTTCGTGAATTAGATCGTTATTATATATATGATTTTTTGTACTCATTATTTGATTTTATTAGTCATAACAAGCAGATGGACGAATTGTTTATAATTTATATCTGTCCTGATTATCTCATTAAATAAAGAAAAGTAGTTTAAAACCTGAACTCATAATTATCATTCTCATCTTAAAACAACTTTAAGAACATTATTCTTAAATCAAACTATATTTTAAGTCATAACTTGTTGATTTTCCTTTTATTTTTAAAAATTAAAATCTAATTTTAATTTGTTTTTTACACTCTTGCAAAATGTTATTAATTTTTAATACATTGAATAAAAACTCATTAAAAAATCGAATCATCTTCTGTATTAAAGTAATTACTGTTTTTGCTTTATTTAATGGACCTTTATGTAAATATTGCAATTCTCAAACTTTGGTTAACGTTCGTTCAGTAACAAATAGTTGTGGAGCATCAAAATCAATAATTACAGAAGGAAATAGGTATATAATTCAGCAGAGTATTGGACAACATGGAATTACAGGTACACATAAGGTTAATAATTTCACTCTTCGTCAGGGATTTATTCAGCCACCAATTAAATCATCAAAAAGATTTAAAGCAGAAAACCTAATTGCCATCGCGTATCCTAATCCATTTAGCACATTTGTAAAAATATCGTTTAAGGAGGAAATAAAAGACAAATTAATAGTTGTACTTTATAATTTGCAGGGCACCGCTATATATTTCAATATTTATCAAGCGGCACAAGAAATTGATCTCCATTTACCATCCATGGTAAGTGGTATCTATTTTCTAAAGGTACAATCGAATAATAAATACTATATAACAAATCTGATTAAGGAATAAAATGAAAAAGTTATTTATTTGCTCATTATTCATAATTATTACATCAACGGCATATAGCCAATTGATATTTTTTTCCGTAGGAAAAACCATCTCATCTTTTAATTATAAAAACTCCGAAGGAGAAACATTAGATAACCTGCAAGGAAGCAATCAAAGTGGATTGGGTCTTGGTTACAGGCAATCTGTTATGCGAACACCATTTTATGTTTCAGCCAGTGCGAATTATAACAATTATGGCGCAAAAGGAAGCGATAAAACTCTTGGGAATTATTACGAATGGGATCTAGTGTATTTAGGAATTAATCTTGGTGTCGATTATGAATTTTTTCGCCCTCCTCTTAACCGAAACGAGCAACATGGTTTTTCTGTTTGTGTTAAAGCAAACATTGCTTCAGAATTTATGCTACAAGGAACACAAATTTTCAATAGTCAAATAAACGATTTGAATGGTGTTGAAGAGTTTGATAAGCCTTTATATTTTGTTCGTGGTGGATTAGGTGTAAATTACTATATATCGAAAACATTTATTTTGTTTGCCGAATACGTGGGTGGCACCAGTTTTTTGATTGGCAATTATAATAATCAGGAACAATTGAAACTAATTACACATAACATAAATATCGGTTTGTCAATTAATCTTATGACAAATAATTAATAACAGATTATTTCTCAAAATATATATTACTATGAAAAAGATATTGTTTTTTAGCTTGATGTTCTTTTCTATCATTAAGTTGTGGGGTCAGTCTCAGGGCATTAATTACCAAGCTGTTATTATAGATTCAAAGAGCCAGGAAATACCCGGAAAAGATATTAATGATAACATTCTTCCAAATCGAGATATTAAAATACGTTTTACTATTCTTGATGCGAATGGCACTATCGATTATCAGGAAGAACATGCAACTACTACAGATGAGTTTGGAATGATCAATGTAATAATTGGCTGGGGTGTTCGAACAACAAACAGTCCGGCTTTATTTATTGAGATTGATTGGAACGGTGCTCCAAAAGACCTTAAAGTTGATATCAGTATTAGCGAAACTGAAACTTTTTATGTTGATTTCAGCTATCAGGAGCTTACTTTTGTACCCTATGCATATCATAAAAATATAACAGCTACAGGAACATTAATTGTTGATGGGGTTACAAGTTTAAAAAACAGACTAAATGTAACCAATGGGAGTCCTACATTTTTAACAGGAACCTTAAGCGTTGATGAGCAAACAACCTTACACAATAACTTAACTGTAAACTCTACCAGCAATTTAAACGGCCAGGTAGTTATTAACACAAATGTAGGTGGCGAAAGCTCAAGCCAGGAGTCTTATCCATTGCTAGTTCAGGGAAGCGATCAGGGTATTGCAATAAAGGTAAATGGCACACGAAGCAGTGGTAATTACTTTGCCACCTTTTTCGATGATGCTGGCGTTCAGGGACGTATTGAGGGGCAAACAACCTCAGAACTTTTATCTGATCCTGAATATATTTTTGACAACGTACTTTTTGCAAATGAAATAGTTCGTTCAACTGTTGATGTTGCCAAGGCAGCAGCAGGAGTAGTATCAGCTTCATCTTCATCCACAGCATGTGCCGGACTCGGAGCTTGCGTAACGGCTCCAATACCATCATTAATTGCAGGAGCAATTGCCGAAGTGGTAATGGAATCGGCCAATCTGGCTTTGTGTATAACTGAACCAATTTTATACAATGTTTATGCCCATCAAAATATTGGTGTAACTTATCAATCAGGGGCTGGTGATTATGCCGAATGGCTTCCAAAAGCAAATCTGAACGAAACATTAATGCCTGGAGATATTGTTGGAGTTAAAGGTGGATTGATAAGTAAGATGACCAACATGGCTGAATTTTATATGGTGATTTCGAAGAAACCAATTGTACTTGGAAATATGCCAACTGAAGGTAAAGAAGATGAATTTGCAAAGGTAGCTTTCATGGGTCAAGTACCTGTTAAAGTATTTGGAGAAGTTAAATCAGGCGATTATATTATCCCAGGAGGTAATAATAATGGAGCGGGAATAGCAGTTTCGCCCGAAGATATTAAACCCGAAGAATATCAAAAAATTGTTGGTATTGCATGGTCTGAGACTTCTGCACAAGATTATAGTTACGTAAATGTAGCTGTAGGATTAAATACTAATGATGTTATTCGTTTGAGCATAAAACAACAGCAAAAAATTACTGAACAAGAAACTGAGATAAATGAGTTGAAAGATCAGTTAAATAAAATGAATAATGTATTGGCTCAGGTTATTCCGGGTTATTCAGAATTAATGCAAAATAACCAACAAGAAAGTTACGATGCAAATACCTTAAAAGTTGATCAAGAAACTGACAATGCAGAAACAGTTATTTATTATGAGGTAACACGAGAACAGGTATTGGAAGGATTATCGATGGCAGAACAAATACTTAAAGAGAAAGGGATAGATATAAATACACATCCCTTCTTTGTTAAGGTAAAATCCGAACCACAATATAAAGAAAGCTTTATAAACGAAGTATTATCTTCGGTAAAAAATGAAATGGAAAAATCTATGAACCTCGATTCTAAATCAGGGAAATCAGTTATTAAGCTTTAACAAGGAACGGAAATGAAAAAACAATTTACAATGAAAAAATATCATTTTTTAACATTCGCATTATCTCTTTTATTTATAGTTTTTTTTGCATGCGAGGATGAAGAAAAAGTTGTTTTACCTGATGTAGCAACTGCATCGGTTGAAGAAATTTATTCTACTTCGGCAAAAGTTGGCGGCAAGGTGTTGTATAACGGAGGAGGAGATATTTCGGAGCGTGGTATTTATTGGAGTATTTCTGAAAACTCCGAAACCACAGGAACAAAAATACAAATTGGAAGCGGTTTAGGCGTTTTTTATGAAACACTTGATAATTTAACGCCAGGAGTTAAATATTATGTAAAAGCATACGCCAAAAATACTGCAGGCATTGCATATGGCAACGAAACATTTTTCACAACTCAAATTAATTATCCAATAATTATAACTGCCGAAGTAACTGATATAAAAGTTGATTCTGCTGTCGTTGGAGGAGATGTTTTAGATAACGGTGGTACAGCTATAGTAGAGAAAGGTGTTTACTGGGGAACAACAGAAAACACAATAAATACCGGAGCAAAAATATCTATGGGAAGTGGCGATGGCCCTTTTTCAGATACCCTTTCAGGTTTATCGAGAGGTGTTACATATTATGTAAGAGCATTTGCGACCAATGGAAAAGGTACTTCGTATGGAAATGAATTAAGCTTTATAACGACAGTTGAATTACCTCTTGTATCAACAATAATTCCAAGAAATGTAGAAACTCATTCTGCTGTTGCCGGCGGCAATATAAGCTCCGATGGTGGATCTGCGATAACCGAAAGAGGTATTTATTGGGGAACATCTGTTGAATCAGAAAATACTGGAACAAAAATGGCATTAGGTAATGGAATAGGCTCTTTTCTTGATACAATAAATAACCTTACACCGGGAACCATTTACTACGTAAAAGCTTTTGCAACCAATAGCTTTGGTACAAATTATGGTGAAGAAATAAGTTTTACCACATTAGGAGAAATACCTTCAGCAACTACAGTTAAACAATCTAATCTTGAAGCATATAGCAGCACACTGAATGGCTTGGTTAATGCACACAATTTAAGTACTACTGTATCATTCGAGTATGGCACATCAACAGCATATGGACAAACAGCAAATGCATCTGAAAATCCGGTAACTGGAAATGGAGATTCTACAGTAAGTGCAAATATTTCTAATTTACTGGCAAATACACTATATCATTTCAGGGTTGTTGCAATAAATGAGCTAGGAACAAACTATGGCGACGACTTATCGTTTACAACAGTTATTACAGGCTTAACAGGATCAGTAGTTGATGCCGACGCAAACAATTACCAAACTATTGGTATTGGATATCAATGCTGGATGACGCAAAACCTGAAAACAACCAAATACAATGATGGCACAAATATTACGTTAGTTAATAACGATTCTATATGGAACACTCTTACTTCAGGAGGATATTGCTTTTATGATACTAATGCTACATATAAAAATACTTATGGCGCACTTTATAACTGGTATGCTGTTAATACAAATAAATTATGCCCTACAGGCTGGCATGTTCCAACGGAAAGCGACTACGATACACTTATTTCATATTTAGGTGGAGCAACTGAGGTTGGTAAAAAACTTAAAGAAGCTGGAACAACACATTGGAAAACTCCAAACACAGATGCAACAGATGAATTTGATTTTACTGCTTTGCCAGGAGGTAAAAGAGATCCTGATGGGCTTTTCGATTTTATGACTATTGAAGGGGACTGGTGGTTATCGAATGAATACAGTACTAAGTTTTCAAATTATTTCTATATGATGTACAATTACAATAATTCATTTAAGGCATATACCAATAAAACTTATGGATTATCGGTAAGATGTATAAAAGACTAATCAATTCTTTATGAAACCTAGAAGAATAAGTAGAGAAGGTATTTAATGAGGTTAAAACACTTTATGTTGTTCAAGATAATTAATTTGGAAAGTCTAAAATAGTTTTCAAATTGTAATATTTTTTATATTTAAATTAAAACTTAATCAACTTTTCCACATTGTGCTGTCTCAGGTAGGTTTTAATTATTTGTTGAATATCTTTATTGTCGGGGTATTTTTTAATTACTTCTGTTAAATCTTCAATGTTTTGATTAATAAAATCCAGATCAGCATATCCAAATCCAATATAGCTTCCGTTTGATACTTTAATTATAGCTCGCTCGTTTTCATTTCGTCCCTTATCAATAACAATAAAGTTTTTCCAGGAAAGGCAAAGTTCTTCAAGCATTTTTTGCGCGCGATTATTGTATAACACTACTGCTTCTTCCTGAACACAAGCTCCCTTACATTTTTTTATCTGATAAAAAAAACACGAACCCGAGGCTTCGTACAAACCACATAATTTCTGACAAAGATGATATTTCTCTGTTAAATTATACAACCTTTCTTTTGCTTCTTTAGCAGAATTAAAAGCAACTAATGGAACCTCGTTTTTGATCCCTTCAACAATAAAGTTAATATATCCAAACTCATCAATCCGTTTAAAAATACCGGAGTGATTCATTGTTCTTCTTTGGCGCCGGTTATATTTAGGTTTATGTACTTTTATTTCGTTCGATTCCAAAAGTAATGCAACCAACTCACTACCAGTTAACTCGTATGAAATATCAAAAATTTCGTCGGCCATTTTAATCGATTTTGTTGTATTCTCATTGCGAAAGTGGCTAAACACTCTGGTACGAATGTCTTTGCTTTTACCAATATAGATTATATCACCCTGTTGATTATAAAAATAGTAAACACCTGTTTCTTCGGGCAAACCGGCTATTTTTGAAGCTTCAATATTGTAAAATTTCGAATTTGATTTCTGGCCAAGCGTTCTATCTTTTTCGAGTAATATTTCAAATAATTTTGTAGTAGCTAATGCATCACCCGAAGCTCTATGGCGATTATTAACCACTATATTTAGCGAATTACAAAGATTTCCTAAACTATACGATTTAAATCCCGGAATAATCTTTCTACTTAGCTTAACAGTACAAAGACGATCACGTGAGAAATCATATCCCAAGCTTTTAAATTCGCTTCGAATAAAATTATAGTCAAAAGAAGCATTATGTGCTACAAAAATTCTATTCTCGGTAAGCGTTATAATTTCCTTAGCTATCTCCCAGAATTTAGGAGCATTTTCGACCATTTGGTTTGTAATTCCGGTTAATTGCGTGATATATGGCGAAATTCTTCGTTCAGGATTAATAAGTGTAACAAAACTACCAGTAACTTTTTCCCCATCGTGCAGGTAAATGGCAATCTCAGTTATTTTCTCAATTGCAGGACTTAATCCAGTTGTTTCGATATCTATTATTGCATACATAGTGAAAATTCAATCCTGTATAAAAATAAACAATAAAATAAAAACACCCGAATAAATTTCCAGGTGCTTTTAATAGGTTTGATTTATAAATTTTTACAACAAACCTGCCTGCGGCAGGCAGGGGAAACACGAAGTATTGCTCAAAGTAACACAAAACTCAAATCTAAAGGCCGCATGCAAGCGGCAACTTTGTACATGTATCTTTTACAAACCTTTTCCTGCAAAGTACTTCATAAACTGCATTCGTTCGTAGGCAGCAGGATTATTAATTTTAGCCTGACTCATTTTTCCATGAAACTCATCAATTGTTTTGTATCCTTTCTGATCCATCCAGGTTGTAAGATCATCAAGCATATTGGTTAATTGTTCTTTACCATTCTTATAAAATGCAGATGCAACCTGAACTACATTCGCACCGGCCAACAATTGCTTAATTACTCCGGCTCCATCGTGTATGCCAGTTGTAGCAGCAAGATCACAACCAACTCTACCCGACATAATAGCAATCCATCGCAGTGATATTGACAATTCCTTTGGTGAGCTTAATACATTGGTCGATAAAACTTCATAATTATTAATATCGATATCAGGACTGTAAAATCGGTTAAACAATACCAAACCTTGAATTCCTGAATTTGAAAGATTCTGAATAAATGCACTAAGATTAGCTGAATAATAACTAATCTTAAGAGCTACGGGAATCTTAACATGTTTTTTTACTTCTTTTACAATATTGAAATATACTTTTTCATTTTCATCAGCTGATTTTGTAAAATCCGATGGCATAACAAAAATATTCAACTCGAGTGCATCAGCACCAGCATCCTGCAAGTTTTGAGCATAATAAGGCCATTTTTCAGCTGTTACACAATTAATACTAGCTATAATAGGTATTTTTACCGCTTTTTTAGAATCGCTTATTAATTTAAGATAATTTGTAAGACTATCGTCCGAAGCATAGGTGTCATAATAATCCATTGTTTCAGGATATAAAAAGTTAGCCCTATTCATTTTGTTTAAGTCTTTTTCTAGCTCTCTTCTAATTTCTTCCTCAAAAATGGATTTTAGAACAATTGCCCCTGCTCCTCTTTCTTCAAATTCTTTAATATCGGAAATTGAATTCGTCAATCCTGAACTTGCAGCTATAATTGGATTTCTTAAAGTTAATCCCAAGTAACTTACGGTTAAATTTGCCATAGTTGTAATTTTTAGGTTTATGTTGATTTATAAATTTAATGATTCTATTGTTTCAAATCAAGTAATTTCAAAATAGCTCCAGTTTAGCAATATTAAATAGTCTTTTCTTATAATATATTCCTCTATTGTAATTCCTCATTACAATAGAAATGAACAAACATGAAGTAAACTCAATAAGCAAATAAAAGAATAACACGACATCAGGAATTTTGTTTAACATTTAATACATCAAACATAAAATTGAAACAAATGTTCAACAAAACAAAAACTAGTTTTAACGATTTAGAAAATCCAATGAAGAAACCTGCAGAAAAGCCTTTCCTTTAATTAATGTTGAATCGGTATTAATCCCATTTTTATACAATAAAGATGAATTTGTATTATCAAATATTATTTCAGATGAATTATTGACAAAACCAAAACCATCATTGAAAGCATAATACCCGAATTTATCGCCTGAATTATCAAATAGGTCTTTACTAAACTTAAAACTATAGGAATTAAGATTAAGCTGGTTTAATAGTGTTTTTGCAATATCGATCTGCGATCCAAAAACATCAACTATAAAATGATTATTTTCCAAAGGTCCTCCAAGCCAAATCATAGGTATTTTATACTTTTCGATTCCGTAAACTGGGTCACTTCCAGGTCTTGCGCTGCCATGATCTGCAACCAAAATGAAAAGTGTATTATTCCATATATCCGTAGATTTTATTTTATTGAAAAAATCGCCTAAACAGCTATCGGTATAGCAAATCGAATTTAAATATTGTGAAGATCGATCTCTTCCATTATTATCTGATTTAAAAGGAACCTCAAAAGGATCGTGACTGCTAAGTGTAAAAAACACTTTGAAAAAAGGAAGAAAATCAACTAAAAGATCTGAATATAATTTTTCAAAAACAAACTCATCATGTACGCCCCACTTCGAAGTGTTTAATTTTTTCTCGAAGTTCTTATCTACGATCAAATGTTCAAATCCACCGTTTAAAAAATAGGATCGCATATTTGCAAAATCAATATTACCTCCATAATAGAAGTAGCTTTCGTAACCAACTTTTTTAAGCTCAGTACTTAAAAATGGAAGCGATTGTGTTTTACTCGGAAACTTTATTACTGAGGATGTTGGTTGTGCTGGGTACCCGCTTAAAATAGATACAATACCTTTATCGCTGCGATCCGCATTAGCATAAAAGTTTGTAAATAATACCCCCTTTTTTGATAATTCATTTAGATTCTTCGCTACAGGCCACTTTCCTCCAGCTGACTCAAGAATTTTTGATGAAAAACTTTCGAGTATTATTATAACAACATTAGGTTTGGCTGATTTTATAATATTTTGCCTATTCCCATCTTGTTTATTTAAACCTTCAAATATTTTCTCTGCTTCGGATGTTTCAATTAAACTATACGATCTTTCAGCATTTTTCCTGTAAATAAGTGAGTTTACTACATTCCATACTACATTTATGGCAGCATGATTTGAAAAATTATTTTTACTAAAATATACTTTACCTGTATTCATAGGAGCAATTCCAATTCCACCACGAATAGGTATAATCATTAATGCAGTAATAAAAAGAAACACCAACATGCTTACTACCCCTGATTTCTTAATCATTAATACATTGGGTAGTATTTTCTTTTTATAAACTAAATACCAGAGAATTGTAAGAATAATCATAACGCCAAAAAGAACAATAGTAAGCCAGGTCTCTACCGAAGCCATAGCATCTTTTGGTTTTAGTAGATAAAATAAAGGAGTGGCATCCATTCTGTAACCCCAATTCTGATACAACTCCAAATCAGACACAACAATGACCATAGAAAAAATCAAGAAAAACAATGTTAATATTGAAAAAATCTTACTTATAATCTTGCCACTATTGAAGGATGTGAGAATTAAAAAAATTGAAACAATTGCCATAATATAACCAGTAGCAGAGATATCAAGTTTTATTCCATTTATAAAAATAAAAAACCATTCTTTTATAGGTAGTTTAAACGAAAGAGAAAAACTATAAAAAAGAAAAAACAACCTTGAAACTATAAATATTAAAAGCCAATAAAATGAATATAGTAAAAATATTTTGAGCCGCTGTTTCATTGCAAATAGATTAATAATGTAAAAATAACATAAATAGAGAATTGTTTGTAGATTATTTGTAAATTGTCTTTTCAATATTAACAATCAATTTATTCGACATGAAAAATATTACTTTATTATTTATTGCTGTTGCGTTATTACTTATTGTTGGCTGCTCAAAAAAAGAAACTATAATCAATAAACCTGATTATGTAATTGTACTTCATGGTGGTGCAGGCAATAGCGATCCTTTGAGTTTCAGTGAAGAAAAACAAAATCAATATAAACAGGAATTAGGAAATGCTTTAGCTATAGGAGAAAAAATTCTTTCAGATGGAGGAACATGCCTTGAGGCAGTTGAAAAAACAATAAACTACCTTGAAGATTGTCCACTTTTTAATGCAGGCAAAGGTGCAGTTTTTAATCACGATGGGCATAATGAGCTCGATGCATCAATAATGTTAGGAAAAGATTTAAGTGCTGGAGCTGTAACCTGTGTAATGGATATCAAAAATCCTATTTCAGCTGCAATAAAAGTAATGACCAACTCTGAACATGTTTTATTATCGGGTAAGGGTGCATCTGAGTTTGCAAAACTACAAGGTTTGGAAATAGTTGATTCGACTTATTTTTATACCGAAGATAGATGGAAAGGTCTACAAAAAGAACTTGTATCAGAAAAACATGGTACTGTAGGTTGTGTTGTATTAGATAAATATGGAAATCTTGCTGCCGGAACATCAACAGGAGGACGAACTAATAAACGCTTTAACCGAATAGGTGACTCTCCAATTATTGGTGCCGGTAATTATGCAAATAATAACACCTGTGCAATTTCTGGTACCGGACATGGTGAGTTTTTTATCCGATATACTGTTGCTCACGATATTTCTGCTCTTATGGAATATAAAAACATGAGCTTAATAGAAGCTTCTAACCTTGTTATTATGGACAAGTTAACCAATGTTAAAGGAGATGGTGGAATAATCGCAGTCGATAAAGACGGAAATATAGCTATGGTTTTTAATACCAATCTTATGTTTAGAGCTTACGCGAAATCAACTGGTGAAAAAGATATTGCAATATTCAAATAATTTACACAAATTTGCCAACTTATTAATAGAGAAAGACAAACGTTCTCTTTTTTAGTTGAAAGTATTTATATGAATAAATTCTGGGTCGTATTTTTATTGTTGATTACATCTGTTTCAGTTGTATTTTCACAAAATCAGGTTATTAATCAAAGTGATACTCAAAACGATATTTATCTGAATTGGCATCTTAAATCTCCTTCAAACGATTTAATATTTGGTGCTGAGGTTGAAAGAGCGTACAATTTGATACCTCAAAATAAGAAAGCAACTACCATTATTGTTGCAGTACTAGATGGCGGTATCGATATATATCACGAGGACTTAAAGGGAAATATTTGGGTAAACACAAATGAAATTCCTGATAATGGGATTGATGACGATAATAATGGTTATATCGATGATATTAATGGATGGAATTTCCTTGGGAATAGCAAAGGAGAAAATATTGATTATGAGAACCTTGAAGTAACCAGAATATACAAATTGTACAAAAATAAGTATGATGGAATAAATCCTAAAAGCATTCCTGCAAATGAAACAGAATCATACAATCTCTATATCGAAGCAAAAAAAATCTACCTTAAGAAACTGAAAGAAGCTGAACAAACAAGAGATCAATTAAATAGTTTTGAATCTAGTTATCTTGCTTCTAAAGAACTGGTAATAGATTATCTGAAAAAAGACACATTAACTATTGATGATTTAAATACTATTAAGTCGGAAGATAAAGACTTAATGAGATCGGCAGAATTCTTAAGATACTTAATCGAAATTGATTTTTCGTTAGATCAAATCGAGGAGTTCAAAGAATATAATAATGAGGAACTAAATTATCATTTAAACTTAGATTTTAATCCTCGTGCTATTATAAATGATAATATTCTTGAACTATCTCCTACATATGGCAATAATAATGTTGTTGGATCACAATCGGAGCATGGTACTTTTGTTGCAGGAATAATTGGTGCGGTAAGAAACAATGGTTTGGGCATTGATGGAATAGCTAATAGCTTAAAAATTATGGCTTTAAATGTCGTTCCAAATGGAGACGAACGCGATAAAGATGTTGCAAATGCAATTCGTTATGCAGCCGATAATGGGGCAAGGATTATTAATATGAGCTTTGGCAAAGAGCTTTCTCCACAAAAAAAACTCATTGATGAAGCTATATTATATGCTCAACAAAAAGGAGTATTATTTGTTCATGCTTCGGGAAACGATGCTGCAAATCTTGATAAAGAAAAGAACTTTCCAACTAAGATTATTAATAAAACCCTATCTGTTGATAACTGGATAACTGTTGGTGCATCATCAATGAAAAATGATTTAAACTTTGTTGCTGATTTTTCTAATTATGGTAAAAAAAGTGTCGATTTATTTGCACCAGGTGTTAATATAAAGTCGCTTGTGCCCGATAACAAATACGATATTTTTGATGGAACGAGTTTTTCATGTCCTGTGGTTGCAGGTGTTGCTGCGCTGATTTGGTCTTATTATCCCGAATTATCTGCTTCAGATATAAAATATATTATTTTAAACTCAACGAATGTTTATTCTGATTTAAAAACCAACAAACCTACAATTACAACAAAGAAAAGTAAGAAAACGAGTTTTAAGAATCTATCCATTACAGGTGGTGTTGTAAGTGCTTATAAAGCCTTTTTACTTGCAGAATCAAAATATAACAAGAAATAAAAATAAATTAATTTTATTTTTCTAAAGAGGCTACCAAAAAGCCTCTTTTTTAATGCCTACAATTCGACATTCTTCGACTAGCCCAGAGTGACATGTTGATTATTTATTTGTTATCATACTTACCTTGCCGGCAAGTAGGTTGAGCTCGTCTGCCGGACGGATAGGCCTGTCGAACTTTTACTCCCTTTGGTCGTGAAAATAGTTCTCTTGCGAAGTAAAAATATGGACACGAAAAAACTTTTTGGAAAGCCCCTTTTTTATTGTTATTTATTTAAAATTATTCCTAATAAATATATTTTTGTACCGAACATATATTCTATATTCTTATGACAAAACGTGAGCAACTTCTGCAAACAACTCTTGAATTAATAACAGAGCTAGGATTTCATGCAACACCAATGGCATTGATAATTGAGAAATCTGGTGTAGCTGCAGGTACCATTTATTATTATTTTAAAAGCAAGGAAGAGTTAATCGATACATTATATTCGGAGCTAAAAAAAGAAATGGGAAAAGCATTGAGTCAGGGTATTGAAAACGAATCAAATTACAAACTAAAATTTTGGATACTTTGGAAGAACATATTCAATTTCTACATACAAAATCCAAAGAAGTATGAGTTTCTTCAGCAATATGCACATTCACCATTAATTAAAAAAGAAATAAAAGAACTTAACCAAATTCATTTCCAAGTCGCCATTGATTATCTGAATTCTGGCATAAAGCTAGGAATTATAAGGGAAATGCCTATTGATTTATTATTAAATCTGATATTTGGAAATATATCAACCCTGGTAAGAATGCAATTATCAGGAGAAGTTACCTTGAATGATGAATTGCTTGAACGTGCAATTCAATCGAGTTGGGATAGCATAAAAACAAACTAAAAAATCGTCAATTCATTGCAGAATTGACGATTTCTTTTATGCTAAACTTTTAGAAAATTATAAACCTAATCTATTGGTTCGTAATCCTTTTTTGTTACACCACAAATAGGGCATCTCCAACTTTCTGGAATATCTTCAAATAAAGTACCCGCAGTAATTCCAGAATCAGGATCGCCTACTTCGGGATCATAAATATGTCCGCAGATTTTACATTTGTATTTTTTCATAGGAATTAAGTTTTTAAATTAAGAAACTTAACAAAATACCAGCAGCAACAGCAGAACCAATAACACCAGCTACGTTAGGTGCCATAGCATGCATTAACAGGTGATTCGATGGATCGGCCTTTAAACCTTCCATCTGTGAAACCCTTGCACTATCGGGAACGGCAGATACACCTGCATTACCAATTAATGGATTAATTCTATTTTCGCCAGTTAAGAATAAATTCATAAACTTAGCAAACAAAATTCCACAGATTGTTGCAACCATAAATGATAATGCACCTAATATAAATATTTTAATTGATTGTGGTGTTAAAAATACATCAGCCTGAGTCGATGCACCAACAGTAACACCAAGAATAATAGTTACAATATCAATTAATACAGTACGTGCAGTTTCGGCTAATCTGCGTGTAACAGTTGATTCTTTTAACAAATTACCAAAGAATAACATACCTAATAGTGGTAATGCACTTGGTGAAATATACGTTGTTAAAAGGATACCTATTATTGGGAACATTATTTTTTCAAGTTTCGAAACTGAACGAGGTGGTCTCATTCTAATTAATCGCTCTTTTTTAGAAGTTAACAACCTCATAAACGGAGGCTGAATAATTGGAACCAATGCCATATATGAATATGCAGCAATCGCGATAGGACCAATTAAATGCGGTGCCAACCTGGATGAAAGAAAAATAGCCGTTGGACCATCAGCTCCACCAATTATACCAATTGCACCAGCTTCGGTTGGAGTAAATCCTAAAAATAAAGATCCAATAAGAGTTGCAAAAATACCAATTTGAGCAGCAGCTCCTAATAACATTAATTTTGGATTTGATATTAATGATGAAAAGTCGGTCATTGCTCCAATACCAAGAAAAATCAAAGGTGGATATATACCTTTAAGTACTCCAAAATATAAATAATTTAAAACACTACCTTGCTCATATATACCTAGTTGTAGATTAAATCCTTCGGCTTGAAAAAATGGTATATTTCCTATAATAATTCCAAATCCAATTGGGATGAGCAATAAGGGTTCGTAGTCATACTTAATAGCAAGAAAAATAAAAATCAATCCAACCAGAAGCATTATTAAGTGGCCTCTTGTAGCATGAGCAAATCCAGTAAATTCATAAAAAACAAGCACTCCTGCTATCGCACTTGAATAATGGTGAAATTCATCTGTACCAATTTTCAGAATAGATCCATCAATTTTCCCTTGTCTTTCAGATAAAGTATTATCATTAAAAGTAAGAACAATGTTGTTTCCTTCTTGGTTATATTTTCCAAAATATTTAACTTTAGATGAATCAAGTACAAAAGTTTGATCTGCTAAGAAGTTTATTATTTTAAAGCGTTTAACGGTTGTATTGCTTTTGGAATTTGTTTTATAACCATCTGATTTATTAACCCAACGACCCTTTATAATATCATTGTCGGAATTAGCAAAAACCTCCGAGAAATTTGAGAATACAAATAAAACGGTTACTATGAGAATACATATTTTTTTCATACCTGCTTTCATTGAAATTTAAGTAAACTATTCTATTTCGGCTAATACATCATTCTGAAGAACAGTATCACCCTCTTTTACTTTCATGCTAATAATAGTTCCGTCTTTTTCGGCAGTTATTTTATTCTCCATTTTCATGGCTTCCATAATCAGAATAGCATCACCCTTTTTAACTTCGTCGCCAACTTGTTTCAAAACTTTAAAAATACTACCTGGCAATGGTGCCTTTACAGAATGACCTCTGCTACTAACTGATTTTTTTATTTTACTGTCTTTTCTGTCAACAGGTACATTTGCACGAACTATTGTTGGTGTTTTTGAAGTTTTTATTTCCTTATTATGAATTTGCACTTCATATGCAGTTCCATTAACTTCAATCTTTGCAATATTACCTTCAACTTCTTTAATCTCAACATCGTAGTCGTTACCACGAATAGTGAATTTATACTTTTTCATATTTATTTAATTTCTTGGCCAAATTCCTAATCCATAAATTTTTGAACTCCAGGGTGAATAAACTCTTCTTACCCTTTGTATTGTAATAACATTACTTTCTTCATCATGCATTTCGTCGAAGAATAAATGCAATGCCATAGAGATGGCAGCATTTACATCACCAGTAATATGCAATTCATCATCAGTAACTTTAAGTTTTTTGGTTTCTAGTTTAAGTTTTTTTCGAGTACTATAATATAAAATTTTTGGTATTTGAATAAAAACTACAACCAACAATGCCAATGCAGCAAATACAACCATTATACCTACAATTGTAATGGTTATGCCCTGATCAATAATGTCAGAAAAATTAATTACTTCATTTAATATTATTAAAGACATAAGTTTTCCTTTCTATAATGGAATATTTGAATGTTTCTTTGGAGGGTTTACATCCTTTTTAGTATGTAACATCTCAAATGCTCTGATTACTCTAAATCTTGTATTTCGAGGTTCAATAACATCATCAATATAACCTAAACTTGCAGCTTGATAAGGGTTAGCAAACTTTTCCTTATATTCATTTTCTTTATCAGCAACAAATTTTGCTCTTTCTTCTTTATCTTCGATTGCAGAAACTTCTCTTCCATAAAGAACTTCAACTGCACCTTGAGCACCCATAACAGCAATTTCTGCTGTTGGCCAAGCATAATTTACATCACCACGAAGTTGTTTTGAGCTCATTACGTCGTGTGCACCACCATATGATTTTCTCAAAGTAACCGTAACTTTTGGAACGGTAGCTTCTCCATAAGCAAACATAAGTTTTGCTCCATGAATAATAATACCACCATATTCCTGACTACTTCCAGGTAAGAATCCCGGAACATCAACAAGTGTAAGTATAGGAATATTAAACGCATCACAGAAACGAACAAATCGAGCTGCTTTTCTTGATGCATCAATATCGAGTACGCCGGCTAAAAAACTAGGTTGATTGGCTACAATACCAATTGACATTCCATCAAGTTTAGCAAATCCACAAATAATATTTTTTGCATAATTCCTATGAATTTCCATAAACTCAGCATGATCCACTATTGCATGTATCACATCTTTAACGTCATAAGGCTGATTTGAGCTTTCAGGAATAATTTCATTCAAAGAATCTTCACGTCTGTCGATAGGATCAGTGCTATCAATTGAAGGTGGTTCTTCGAGGTTATTCTGTGGTAAATAGGTCAACAATTTGCGAATTAGTAATAATCCCTCTTCTTCGTCTTCTAACAAAAAATGAGCAACACCTGATTTGGATGCATGCACATTTGCGCCGCCTAAATCTTCTGTAGAAATATCTTCGCCAGTAACTGTTTTAACCACCTTTGGACCAGTAACAAACATATAGCTTGTATTCTCAGTCATCATAATAAAATCAGTTAGTGCAGGAGAATATACTGCCCCACCGGCACAAGGGCCAAAAATTGCAGAAATCTGAGGTATAACACCTGATGCCATAATGTTACGTTGAAAAATATCAGCATAACCTGCCAAACTAGTAACACCTTCTTGAATACGAGCACCACCGCTATCATTTATACCAATAATAGGAGCACCAATTTTCATAGCCAGATCCATAATCTTACAGATTTTGCCGGCAAATGCCTCTGATAACGAACCACCGAATACCGTAAAATCCTGAGAATAGATACAAACAACTCGTCCATCGATTGTACCAGTTCCAGTAATTACACCATCACCAAGGTATTTCTTTTTTTCCATACCAAAGTTAGTTGAACGATGTGTTACAAACATATCATATTCTTCAAAACTACCTTCGTCGACAAGAATTTCAATTCTTTCGCGTGCAGTAAGCTTGCCTTTACTGTGTTGTGATTCTATTTTATCAATACCACCACCAAGCTTGGCTTGTCCTCTTAAATCAATTAATTCCTTAATCTTATCCTGTTTGCTCATTTTTAAATTCGTTTTATATTGTCCAATATTATTGGTTTTTATCTTCGCAAAATTCAGTTAATACTCCAAATGTAGATTTTGGATGCAAGAAAGCTATATCAAGTCCTTCGGCTCCTTTACGTGGAGTTTTATCGATTAATTGAACTCCTTTACCTTCGCTTTGTTGCAGTTGATCTTCTATTCCCTTTACTGCAAATGCAATATGATGAATCCCCTCGCCCTTTTTTTCTAGAAACTTGCCTATTGGGCCTTCAGGATCAGTTGATTCTAATAGTTCTATCTTAGTTTGTCCCACTTTAAAAAAAGCAGTTTTCACTTTCTGATCTTTTACCTCTTCAATATTATAGCATTTTAATCCTAAAATTTGTTCATAATATTTTATTGTATCATCGAGGTTTTTCACAGCAATACCGATATGTTCAATATGTGATATACTCATAAGTAGTTATTTTTTTGCAAAAGTATTTATAATCAATAAAACAGACTAATTATTCTTGATTAAAATACCATTAAACTTAGTTGTTCTTTAACATAAAAAAAAATAATTCTGTTTTTTTTCGACTCAACATAGCAATATATGAATCATTATACTGATAGCCAAAATATTATACTAATATTTTGTTCGAATATCGTATTTATAATCCATTTGCTTTAATTTGGTGAAATTGAAATGAGTAGCTATTTTTGCAAACTGGTATAAAAGCGCAATTTGTAAAGAAACTTTTAAATGAAAAATTACTACTATCATATTCGGCTGTTTCTTTGGCGTGTTTTATTGTTACTGCTTATTTTTAGTATATCACGATTGATTTTTTATCTTTTCAATATAAACTATTTTAATGTTCCCTTTTTTCATTTGTTAAAAATATTATTTGTTGGAATACGATTTGATATCTCATCAATTTTCTATTTCAATATACTCTTTATTCTATTTAGCCTTATTCCTGGAGAGTTTAAAAACCATATGCACTACCAAAACTTATTGTTTGGTCTTTTTATTACCATAAATATTTTACTACTTTCGACCAACGTAATTGATACCAAATTTTTTGAATTTGAAAACAAACGTTTAACTGCCGATATTTTTACAAAACAATGGTTAGGCGAAGATTTTATTACGCTTTTACCTCAATTTATTGCTGATTTTTGGTATCTTCTTATTATCTGGATTGGCTTTGTAATTATACTGGTTACTTTTTATCCAAAACTAAAAAAGGAAAAAATAAAAACCCTTAATCACAAATCACATTACATTTATCAATCAATTATTTTTGTTTTGCTTATGGGTTTGGGATTAGTTGGTGGTCGTGGTGGATTTCAACTTAAACCTCTAAGAGTAATTCATGCAGCCCAATATACTGAAGCCAAAAATATCCCACTGGTTTTAAATTCGCCATTTACAATAATGAAAACCCTGGGAAGCAAGAAAACGAAAATGCATAAGTACTTCGATCAGGCTACCCTTGATTCTATATATTCTCCTATGATAAAAGTATCATCTGCCAAAACAAAAAAACCTAACGTAGTTGTAATAATTTTAGAGAGTTTCTCGAGCGAATATATTGGTGCATTAAATAACGGTATAGGATATACCCCGTTTCTGGATTCGCTGATGAACCAAAGCCTTGTATTTACCCAAGCTTTTGCAAATGGAAAAAGATCTATTGAATCAATGCCTTCAATATTTGCAGGTATTCCTGCACTCACCGATGGAGCATTTATTACATCGAAATATGGCTCAAATAAGATAAATTCGGCTGCAAATATTTTAAAAGAACTTGGATATAATTCAGCCTTTTTTCATGGTGGGAAAAACGGAACCATGGGTTTTAACGATTTTGCAAATTTGGCCGGATTCGATAAATATTATGGCATGAATGAATATAATAATGCGGCAGATTATGATGGTAATTGGGGTATTTGGGATGAAGAGTTCCTGATTTTCTTTAAAAATACGTTGGACAAATTCAATCAACCATTTTTTACTTCGGTATATACACTTTCATCTCATCATCCATACAAAGTACCAGAAAAATATAAAGACAAATTTCCAAAAGGTAGTTTAAACATTCATGAAAGCATTGGTTATACAGATTTCTCACTTCAAAAATTTTTCGAAATCGCAAAAAGCTCAGATTGGTTTGAGAATACATTATTTATAATTACTTCGGATCATACAGCCCAATCCGAATCTACATTTTATAATACTAAATACGGATCATATCTTGTTCCATTACTTTTTTTTCATAATTCCGATTCAATTTTCAAAGGTAAAAGTGATATTGTTGCTCAACAAACAGATATATTTCCTTCAATAATTGATTATGTGGGTTATAATGAGCAATTTGTTTGCTATGGAAATAGTTTATTAAATGATTCCATCGATCACTTTGCTGTGAATTATATTAGTGGGATTTATCAATTTATTAGTGATAATTACGTTTTGCATTTTGATGGAAATAAAAGTATTGGCTTATATAATATCGAAACCGACAGTTTATTAAGAAATAATATATTAAACAACGATAATCAGGTGATTATGGAAAATAAACTAAAAGCAATTATTCAGTCATTTAATGAAAGACTAAACCTAAATAAATTAACAATAGTAAAATCCTTATAAATCTGCTATGAATAATTTTAAAATTACCTTGCTTATATTTCTTTTATTTTTTATGGGTTTAAAACCAGTAGATGCCCAAGATATTCAGTGGAACCGATTCAATTTTATAATTGGTTATTGGAATGGAAGTGGAACCGGATTTGGTAATAGTAAATCTGAAATAGTTGCTAGTTATAATTTTGTTTTGGATGGCAAATATATTGAAGTAAATCACCATTCAGAATTTACTCCAACACCAAAGAAACCAGAAGGTGAAATACATGATGATTGGGGAATTATTAGTTTCGATAAACATAATGGTAAATATATTTACCGTCAGTTTAATAATGAGGGATATTATAATCAATATGTGCTTAATGATTCTTTATCAAATGATAATCTTTTGATTTTTGAAACAGAACTAATGGAGAATTTTGTTATTGGAAGCAAAGCAAAATTTACAATAAAAAGAATTAACGAGATGGAAATGGAGACAATTTTCGAATTATATTTTCCTGGCAAAGAATATGCTACCTACGGAAAAAACAAACTTATAAGACAAGTAGATACAGAAGAATAAATTGTAAAATATAACCGCAAAGATCAAATAAAAAGTAAAACCCCAATATTTAACCTTTGCGGTAAATTAAAAATCTACTGTTTTATTAACCATGCCCCTCGTATTTAAATGATACTTTAACTTTTGCCCTATAGGCTTCAATTTTACCATCTTTTATATGCATGTCGAGTTGAGAGATTTCAGCTATACGCAAATCGCGCAAGCTTTCAGCAGCCTTTTTTACAGCGGCTTCGGCAGCTTTTTCCCATGATTCGGTACTTGTACCAACCAGTTCAATAATTTTGTAAACAGTTTCGGGCATAGTAACCTCCTTTTTTATTAATAAAGAAAATTGGATAGAATACTAAAGATAAGGATTATATAATTGTTTGTCAACTCATATTGATCACTATTTTTATAGTATAATCATACACTTAATTATGTAAATCAAAATGGAAATGTTTATTTTAATGTTTTTACTAATTGTACTAATTTTATATATAATTTTAAGCTTTATCAATTCTATTCAAAAGGTTATTATTAGCCTTAATACCAAAACAATACAATTAAATGAATTATAAATCAAGTTTAGAAAGAGCAAAATCAATTATTATTAATCCAAAAGCTGAATGGGAAAGTATCTCATTAGAAAATAACCATTATAAGATATTAATTAAAGATTATATAGTGTATCTAGCCCTGATACCTGCATTAGTAGGTTTTATTGGTTATTCACTTATTGGGTACAGAGTTCAGTTTGTAGGTTTAGCAACATCATTTACTCTTGGGCTAAAACTCTTTGCTTACTATTATCTTGTAACTGTTATTAGTATTTACATAGTTGCCTGGATAATTCAATTCTTTGCCAAAAAATTCGAAGCGACTCAATCGTTCAATAAAGTATTTGAATTAATAACTTACTCCTTTACTGCAATTATTACCATTAGCATTTTAAATATATCTCCTGCTATGAGCAGAATGGTAAGCTTTTTAAATCTTTACTGTATTTATATATTCTTCTTTGGTTTTCGAAAAATGATTAAAATTAAACCGGAGAAGGCCCTACCATTTTTTATTTTTTGTATATTAGTATTTATTATTGTTTATTTCTTTTTATGGATATGGCTTAAAAACGAGATAATTATCAATCATAAGTCATTTAATATTTAGCTTTAATCCTGAACAAAATATAATAAATTAGGTTTAAGAAAAGATCTTATACTAATAAAATTGATGGAGAAACCCCAAAATCCAAAAAAAGAGTAGGGAGCGATTGCCGAAAAGCTAACGAGTAGGTCTCTAAAAAATTACTATATATGAAAAAGATTAACGTAACATTTATCAATATTGTTTTAGCTATTTTCTCAATAGCTTTTATTTCTTGTGACGATGAAGAAACAGTAAAAGAAAATAATTTTAAATACGATGGTAAAACTTACAAAATTGCCAAGGGATTACTTGAAAACTATGGAATTGGTGATGGAAAGGATATTACATCTGTATATGAAGTTGATTTAACATTTTTAACAAAGGAATTTACTTTAAATGAGCTTACAGGTGATATAAGTGGAACAGGATCTTATATATATCTTTGGTTCTTATCAACTTCTGGCACTCAATTAACCACAGGGACTTATACCTTTAATAATACTTTGGGAACCGCTGGAACATTTTACTATGGAGAGATTGCAATCAATGCAGCATTTTTTACAGATTTGGGATATATTGAAATTGTTGCAGGAACAGTTAAGGTTAAGTTAAATGACACCAAATATGAGATTACTATTGATTGTACATTATCAGATAATAAAAAGCTTACTGGTTATTATAAAGGCAACTTAGTATATATAGATTATTCAGAAGTAAAATCAGCAAAAGATAAAATTCGCAAAATGTAATTTTCTTTAATATTTTTTTGATTTGCCGCTCCCTTAGAGCGGCTTTTTTTATTATTTTTTGCTTTCATGTTGCTACAACAAGACCTTTTCAAGATGTAAACTTCTCTTCAACTATTTAATTAAAAAGCTATTATATTGGGAAACCAGAAAACGTTGTTCTTCTTGTCTAGGCAAAATTTAATTACCTTGAAATTTAAAATAAGACATTTTGTATCGAAAGAGGGATTATTAATTGGATAAAGAATTAAAATAGTAATCAATAATTATTGATTTAGCCACTCTTTGAAATCCTTTACTCGTTCAGTACTTACAATAGTCTCCTTTTCAAATGTAGGGATTAATTCCAGTTTAATTCTCCGGCTAAACCAAGTATTCATTTTTTTTATACTATCAATATTAATTATTATTTGCCGGTTTATTCTGAAAAAACTAGCAGGATCCAAAACAAGAGTTAAATGTTCAAGTGTTGTATCTATTAAAAAACGTTCTCCTGCTTTTTCAACTAAGAATGTATATTTACCATCAGCAAAAAAATAAGCTATATCGCTAACAATAACAGTTTTAATAGAATCGCCCTGAACAACCAAAAATCTCTGTTGATATTTTTTTTCTTTCATATCTCCTATCATAGCTTTTAGGGCTTGATAGTCAAGTGTATTTTCTTTTTGGTGATAGGTTCTGAATTTTTCGTAACTCTGAGCTAAATCAAACTTATTAATTGGTTTTAAAAGATAATCGACACTGTTTACTTTAAATGCCTGAATAGCATATTGATCGTAGGCTGTTGTAAATATTATGGGCGTTTTAATTTCAACTTCATCAAATATTCTAAAACACAACCCATCAGCTAAATGAATATCAAGGAAAATAAGGTCTGGATTATTAGACTTTAACCATGTTACAGCATTTTTAACTGACTCAATTTTTGAAAGAACATTGATTTCCGGATCAAGTTCTTTTAATAATCGTTCAAGTTTTTCTGCTGCGAAACTTTCGTCTTCTATTATTACAACAGTCATCGTGATCGTATTTTATGCTTTCTTCTTTCTTTTCGGGTTTAAGCAATGGAATATTTACTACAAACTCATAATCTGTTTGACTAATTTCGGGCATAATACCCGCCAAATGAAAATAGCGCTGACGTAAGTTCGACAACCCAACTCCATTTGAATTAACTTCGTCTTCGCGTAATTGTATATTATTCTTAACAAAAACTTTATATTCTTTAATAAATACATGAATATTTAGTGGTTTTTCCTTTTCAATACTATTATGCTTTATTGCATTCTCTACTAGCATTTGGAGTGAAAATGGTACAATGTAAGAATCCTTTAAATTCTCTTCAATATCTATCTTGTAATTAAGGCCCTCAACAAATCTTATTTTCTGAAGAAACAAATAGGACTTCAGAAATTCAAGTTCCTCCCTTAGGGTTACAACATTTTTGTCCTGAATATTTAAAACATACCTATAAACAGATGCAAACTGGTTAATAAATTCTTCGGCCTTATCAGGATCAGAATGTACAAGCGATGATAGGACGTTTAAACTATTAAACAGAAAATGTGGATTTGCCTGATTACGTAAAGCTTCGAGTTGCGATTCTACTTTTTCCTTTTGAAGTATTTGGGATAAGACCAATTCATCTCTCCATTGATTAAAAAAATATACTCCTTCATTTACACTCACCAAAATTGCCCAAAGCACCATACCTGTTGTTAATTCTTCGAATAAGTGATGTGTATATGTTAACTTTTCGGGAAACATTTTGCAATGCATGCCATATGTGAATTTTGATAATATAAGCATTCCTACCATTACAGTAAAAAATGTTAGAGAAACTCCTGCAATTATTCTTCGTGCAACATACTTTTTCCAGGGAAGAACTTTTTGAAGCCAGTCAATCTCAATAAATACAATAACAGATAAAACAATGGTAACAAAAATTGAAATTACAAGCCAGAAAATAAAATCACTAGCTGTATTTGTAGTCACATATTCTTTTAAAACCAATGCCCTTAGATGAAAATATAATGGAGGTAATGAACCTACAATTGCAAGCCACTTAAATGTTTGCCAGTTTAATTTCATAATGTAAAATTTTCTATATCAAATTAACAAAAAATTATTATTAAAATACTGTAAAACTTACTCAGCAGTTAATTTCTTTTTTTCATTTGAAACCATAAGATATAAAACAGGTACCAATATTAAAGTGAGTAATGTAGAAAATAATAGTCCTCCAATAATTGCCCATCCCATTGGAGCCCACATGCTACCTCCAAAAACAGTTAGCGGTAACAAACCTGCCACAGTTGTTATGGTGGTTAATAATATTGGAGTGAACCTTGTTTTTGACGATTCCATAACTGCATCGTACGTATTTAATCCTTCAGCTTTTAGCTGATTTGCATAATCGACCAAAATTATACTACTATTAATAACAATTCCCATTAAGCTTGTTAAACCTACAAAGGCCATAAATGAAAAAGAGTAACCTAAAGCCAAAAGCGTGACAAATGCTCCGGTAATTGACAGCGGAATTGCTGTATAAATAATTAAAGGTTGTTTAAATGATTTAAATTGTAAAACCAATACTGCAAAGATTCCGAGCAATGCTATTAATAATGCTTTACCTAATCCGCCAAAACTATCGTTTCGGCTTTCTTGTTCACCGCCGACCATAAATGTAGTTCCAACAGGTAATTCTGTTTTGTTTAATTGAGCTACAACTTGCTTTGTAGCAGCATCAATTGATTGAATCGACTCATCAACATCGGCATTAATAGATACATAGCGATCTAATTTATAATGATCGATCTGTTTATTACTCTTATCAAACTCAATATCGGCAATCTGTGATAACTTAACCTGCACTCCAGCATATGTTTTAACATAAGCCTTTTCAAACCAATCTAAATTATTTGATACTTGTTGATCTGATTTAATTACCATATCGTATTTATCTCCAAATTTATCCTGATAAATTCCAATTCCTATGCCATTTACAGTAGCACGAACTATATAATCAATATCGGCAACATTAACTCCCAGTCTACCCGCTTTTTCGCGATTAATTTTAACTTTTAGATCAGTTTTATCAACAGCATAAGGATTATTAATATTTATTAGGCCAGGAGTATTCTTAAAGATATTTTCAACAATTACTGCTACATTTTTTAAATCGTTAAGGTTTTCTGAAAATAAACGTATTTGAACAGGAGCATCAACAGGTGGCCCTTGAACAAATTCTTTAACTTCAATTTTAGCACCCGGATAATTATTAAATACTGAACGTAAATCAGAAATCCTATTTTCCATTGATTTTAATGCAGAATTATCGAGTATTACAAATACCTGACCCAGGTTTGCTGCAGGATTTGGTTGTAACATATTATAATAAACCTGTGGATTTCCCTCACCAATGGTAGAAGCAATTTTCTGTACTTCAGGAATAGTATCAATAACAGACTCAACATATTGTATGGCTTTTTTTGTGTTTTCTAAATTGGTTCCTTCAATGCCCTTAACTGTTATCATTAATTGGCTTTTTTCTGCCTTAGGAAAGAAGCTAACTCCAATTAATGGGAGCAATGAAACAGATGAAATAAATATTAATACACTAATACTAACAGTTAGTTTTGGACGGCTTAGTGCACCTATTAACCATTTTGCATAATAATTATCTATAAATCGATTCAATGCAGAAGCTTTTTCTTTTTCCTTTCCTTTTTTCAGAATAATACTGCTTAAAAATGGAGTAAGACAAAGCGCTACTACCAATGAAGCTGATAAAGTATAAATTACAATTAAAACCATACTTCGAATAAAATCGCCAACATCATTACCCATCATTAACATTGGAGCAAATGCCAATACTGTTGTAACTGTTGAACTAATAAGAGCAGTTCCAATTTCCTGTGCCCCTTTAATAGCAGCATCAATAGGTTTTAATCCTTTATTTATATATCGGTAAATATTCTCAACCATAGCAATACTTGAATCTACAAGCATACCAAGAACAATGATTAATCCGCCTATGGTCATCTGTTGAATACCGTATCCTGATATATCAATTAATCCAATACCAATAAAAACTGAAACAGGAATAGCAATCATAATAATTAATGAGGATCGTAAACCCATTGCCATAAAAATTATTATACCAACCAAAAGCACGCCTTGCAACAAGTTCATAAAGAAATTATTAACTCTATCGCTCACACCATCGGCTTGTTTAAGAACTGTTTCGATACTAATATTTTCAGGTACATTTTTTCTAAATTCATCTATTGCTTTATCTATGTTTTCAGAAATTGTATAAATATTCATATTGTTTTTCTGTTCAACTGACAACCAAACAGCTTCTTTTCCATTTAATCGAGCGATTACATCGGTATTTTCGTAATCGAACTTAACAACTGCAATATCTTTAAGTCTTAGAATACCTTCGGGGCCTGAGTTTATAACAGTATTTCCAATATCGTCCAGTGATTTATATAATCCACTGGTTAAAACACTAAATTTTTTATTTCCCAAATCAATGCTCCCGCCAGGAATACTTAAATTTTCGCTTTGCAAAATAGAAATAACCTGACCAATAGATATATTATATGATGCCATTCGTTCCATATCAAGTGCAATCTGAACTTCAAGATTCTGTTCAGCATCAAGGTTGACAGCTCGAACTCCGTATCCTTTTTCAATTATTTTTTTGAGGTCTTCAGCATACTTTTTAAGTTCGGCCGACGAAGCACCTTCTGAAACGAATGCCAACTGGTAAATACAAACACCCAAAATGGAAGGCTGCAATGCCTCAAGTCTAACTATGGTTGAAGGCAACTCATTTCTTACTTCATTAATCTTTTGTAAAACTTCCTGATGTTTTTTATCGTAATCTTCGCCATATTCAAACTCAACAAACGAAAAGAATAATCCATCAGAAATTTCAGAAGTAATTTTCTTTATTCCTTCAATCTCATTAAAAGCTTTTTCCAAAGGATCAGCAACAAGAGTTTCCATATCTTCTGGCGAACAGCCCGGATTTATTACCAATACAGAAGTGGTATGATATTCAACGTATGGATCTTCCGATTTTGGCATTGTTAAATAGGATATAACTCCAAACAATGTTGCTAAGACAAACAATATAATTGTAAACTGGTAATTACTTATTGCTAATTTGGGAATTTTCATCTTATTAAAAATTATTGATTTTCTATTATCATTCTTTATTAATACTTCAAAAAACTAAACTATTTAAATGAATTATTTAATACTGGCTATTTTTAGATCAGCTAAAACCTTGTTTTGTATGATGTTTACTTTGTCGAGATTTTTTAATTCTTTTTGCCTTTCTACAATAACCATCATTCCATCATAAAAATCTGCTCTTTCTATAAAAACTTTTTGCTGATTTATAGCTAAAACCTGTGCTTCCTTCTTTACCGCAATTGTACCATCTTTGGAAACAGAATAAAACATAACAGTATTTCCAATACCTTCTTGTACAGCATTAATAGATAAACTGTAACAATTCATTTGTTGTGAAGGAAAAATTGCCCCCTTAGCAAATAAACCATGTTTGAGTTCTACATCGACTTGCATAATGGATAACTCAATTTCATATAAACCGGTAAATTCTCCGGGGGCATTAGCGATTCGCGAAACAACAGCATCTAATTCTTTACCAGGGTAAGCATCAGTAATTATATTAGCTTTATCCCCTACTTTAAACTTAACGATATCTTTATCAGAAATTCCAACCAGCATTCGCCAATTATCCTCAGACGATGCAAAATAAAAGATGGGATATCCAGTTCCGGCAATTTCATTTTCTTCGAAAAATTTCTTAAGAATTATTCCATCAGATGGAGCGGCAATTGTCGAATACTTCAAATTATAATCAGCAATATTCATATTGGTTATAGCTACATCTAGGGCTGATTTTGCATTTTGCATCTGCTCTAATGTTGCTACAGTATCATTATAAAGGTTTGAAACTCGCTGATAATCTCTTTTAGCTTTATCGAGCCCAACAATAGCCTGATTAGCCTGCTCCTGAATTTCTTTTAAATCCAGTTTGGCTAACACTTGTCCTTTTTTTACTTTATCACCTTCATCAACATAAATTGATTTTATTATACCACCTGTTTTGAAACTAAGGCGACTTTCTTTACTAGAGCTAATATTGCCTGAAATATGAACCGGAAGAGAAATTGTTTCTTTTTCAATTCTTTCAACTGTAACAGGAATTCCTTTTTCGTTAGGTTTGGATGTATTTGCTTCACTGTTACTACAACTTTGTAACGCTGATACTGCAAATAAAAACACGATTATTTGTGTTTTAAAATTTACTATTTTGGTTATTTGTTTCATTTTCTGTTCCATTTAATGTTAATAATTATGCAAATTTTACGAATACCTATCTATCTATCAACTAATTTGGAGTGAACATGTATTATTCAGGAATGAATACAGCATGCTATAATTGCAGAGATTTTGCTGTACTCTTTTCTAGTCTTGCTATACTTGTTAAATAATCGTATTGTGCTACAATAAATTGAGTTTCTGCTTCGGTCATATTATTGCGTGCATCGAGCAATTCAATTAAAGGTACTTCTCCCAATCGAAACCGTTTTTCGATAATTCTATAGAATTCATTTGCTTCGTTGCATCGTGTTTTTGCAAGATTTAGGTTTTTATGCTGCTGTTGCACTTCAAATACATCTTGTTTTACTTCTAATTGTATTTTATCCTGAGCTTCCTCTTTAATAAATCCAATGCGTTGTTTTTCAATTAAGGCTTGTTTTTTCTTATTTCTCTTGGTATTTCCGTTAAAAATATCCCATTGCAAAACAACCGAGGCAGTTAAAAAATCCGATTCATTATCAATCTTAAGATCTTCACCCTGAATACCATAATCGGCTGCTAAAATTAATCGTGGAAACATTTCTGATCTGCTTAAATCTGCTACATGATCCATAATTCTGATTTGCTGATCTAGTAGCTTCAACTCTTCTCTATTTTGCAAAGCATTTAAACCAAGTTCTAAATTATCAAGAGTTAAGTAATTTTCAGACTGAGAAACAACTATAACTTCATCATCGAGATTTCTATTAAGTAAGAAATTAAAATAGTTTTTTGCCATTTCTTTGTTCTTTTCAGCTTCGGTTTCTAGTAAATCTACTTTACTTACCTCCGATTTGGCACGAAGTACTCCATCGCGTGTAATCATATTATTCTCTAATAGCTTTAAACTTACTCTATGATTTTCGTTAACTACCTCTTTGGTTTTTTGAATCAGATCATAATAATTTAGAACTTTCATGTAATTATAATATGCTTCTTTAATCTGGAATGTGAGATCACGCTGATACTGTTTCATCTCAGTCTCAGTCATATAAAGTTTTTGCTCTTCTATTCTTTTGTTAATTGCAATTGATGGATAATACAAAGGCTGAGTAAGAGATAATTTGGCTTCATATTCTTTTTCACGTAAAAAATTTATTCGCTGATTTTCGACCATTGGAAACTGTGCAGTTCCACCTTGCGAAACCAATAAATCATTTAACGTGCTGTAAACCGGATTTAACAAATCGCCTATAGGAAAATCAATTGTTCTTCCACCTTTTGAAAACGTATATCGAGATTGAGTGCTAATTGTTGGTAAATACATTCCTTTGGCAATCAATAAGGCGTATTGTGCACTTTCAAGAGCCATTTGATTTTGTTTTATTATAAGATTACTTTCTAATCCTTGTTTTATATATTCATTTAAAACAGTTGTTTGTGCATCAGTTGTATAAGCAAAATATAATGCTGTAACTATTAAAAATATTTTTTTCATTTTTTATTAATTTTAGATTTGAAATTAATTTATGGTTCAAAAGTATTGTTCGAATACTAAATGAAACAATTAAAAAATGATGAGTAAAGCATATTGTAGAATGAACAGGTTAAAATAAAGAGTGATTATTATGTAAATTTTGTAATTTCCTACTCTATTTTAGTTCAATATGTTCCCATGGAAACACTTTTTTGCAAAACACGTGAAGATTGGCGTAAATGGCTTGAAGAAAACCACTTTACAGCAAAAGAAATTTGGTTAATTTATTTTAAAAAGCATACTAAAAAACAGTCTGTAGCTTATAACGATGCGGTTGAAGAAGCTTTATGCTTTGGATGGATTGATAGCTTAGTAAAAAGTATCGACAGCGAAACTTATATGCAAAAATACACCCCTAGAAAAAGCAGCAGTATCTGGTCTTTAGTTAATAAAAAACGGGTCGAAAAAATGATTATTGAAAAGAAAATGACCAAAGCAGGACTAAAAATGGTTGAAATTGCTAAAAAAAATGGCAATTGGGATAAAGCCTACTCATCAAAAGAAATATTTGAAATTCCAGATGAATTTACAGAAGCACTTGCTAAAAATCCAAAAGCAAGTTTGTTTTTTAGTAAACTATCTCCCTCCCACCAAAATATGTATATTGGTTATATATTAATGGCTAAGCGACCAGAGACAAAAGCTAACAGAATTATTAAAGTTCTGGACCTATTAGAAAAGGGCACAAAACCGGGTATGATATAAAAATTAAAAAGTCACTGCGAGTGAAACGAAGCAGTCTTTAAAGATTGCCTGCCTGTCGGCAGACAGGCTTCACTGCGCCTGCCTGCCGGCAGGCAGGTTCGCAATGACCCTTTCCTAATTGTTTGTAAGGACTATATATTTATTACTTTTTTAGGATTTTCTTTAACACTGTATCCTTATCCAGTTTTTTGGTACAGAAGAACCAATCGTAGCATTTTACATTTTCGTCTTTGCTTTCCATTCTTTCTTTTGCAACACCACATGAACCTGCTGTTGGTACAATTACGTCATCGCCTGGACGCCAATCGGCTGGAGTAGCAATCTTAAATTCATCAGCTGTTTGCAATGCAAGAATCACCCTGTATAATTCATCAAAGTTACGACCTAAACTTAATGGGTAATAGATGATTGTTCTAATAATACCATTTGGATCGATAACAAACACAGCACGTACAGCCTTTGTACTGCTTTCACCTGGCATCATCATTCCATACTTCATTGCAACTTCCATTGTAATGTCTTCGATTAATGGGAATGTTACTTCAACATTTTTCATCCCCTTGTATTCAATCTTCTCTTTAATAGTACGTAACCATGCTATATGGCTATATAAACCATCAACAGAAAGGCCTATAAGTTTACAATTTGCTTCATTAAATTGTTTTTCCATCGAAGCAAATGTCATAAACTCAGATGTACAAACTGGTGTAAAATCGGCTGGGTGACTGAACAAAATAACCCAACTTCCTTTATAATCGGATGGGAAATTAATTTCACCCTGGGTTGTTACGGCTTTAAATTCGGGAGCTTTTTCTCCTATTCTTGGCATAGTAGCCACTTTTTGTTCATGTTCCATAATTTAAATTGATTTATATAATTACATTCTCATTTTTTTAAATTCGTCTTTCATTCTCTTAATATCAGTAATCCATGCTTCAATGTCGTTTTCGTGTTCAAGTTCTTCGTTCATTATCTGAACTGCCATCTGATGGGTTGAATGATCTTTTCCATCTGTAAAATCGGCAATTTCCTGATAACGCTGAATTGCACATCTTTCTCCTTTTAAATTTTGATCCAGAATTACTTCGATATAAGGATCAGATGGTTCGTCGTATTCGCATCGTGCCAATTTTGTCCATTGCGTTGGATTAATAACTGGTGTTCCACCCAACTGAATAATTCTATTTGCAACCAATACAGCATGATTAAGCTCCTGATCGGCATGTAACAATAATTCTGGTTCCACTTCGCTTCGCATTGGACCTTCCATTAGTCGTGCTCCAATCCAATATTGGTAGTATGCAAGCCATTCTTCTGAAAGAGCGGCATTTAACATTTTAATTAGTTTCTTTACATCAACGGATGCAACCTTAATTGCTTGTTTTCCCATAATTTTATCTTTTAGTTATTTTTATGTGGACTGTAATTTCCAACTATTTGTAAGTTTATCTCTTTAATACTAAAATTGCTTAAATTCTTTTTACTGAAATAGTCTTTTAGCAACCTGTCTAATTCCTCATCAAAATAATTCTTGATATAATCGCATTCGTCGCAATAGAGGTGATTGTGGCTTTTTGTTTCAACATCATATCGCATGATATCTTTTTCTGTTTTAACTTTTTTGATAATCCCTTTTTGACAAAAAGCTTCAAGAATATTGTATATAGTTCCAGTTGCTAAATTTGGGTTATTTTTAGTTACATACTCTTTAATGAATTCGGCTGTGGAATGATCTTTAATTGTCAATAAAGCCTCCATTATTGCTATTCGCTGTGGAGTAATTTTTAAACCACTTTCAGTTAAAATACTTCGACCTTTGTCTTTTATCATAGTAAATATTCTTATATAAGAATAGTTCTTATTTAGGAAGAAATAAGTTACTAAAACGCTCGAAAAAAGTCAACTATTTTTTTAAATGAAATAATCCTATTGTTGGATCTTGTTTAAGAAGTTTAGTGAGATATTGATATAGTGCAGGTAACTCTAATTTTAATTCATCAGGAGCTTCAAAGAAATGTTCAACTGATACTGCAAAGAACTCATATATATTAGCACCGGCATATTTTCTATAAAGATGATTCTCTCCATTTTTTATCTTTTCTATCTCAATTTTTGACAATCTTACAATATCTCTTAAATACTTATCTAATCCATCTTCATGATCAGAACTACAGATTATAGTATGCATTAAGGCATGAGCCATTTCATGCAAACCAAGATTGATTTTATCATTGGGTATTGTATATCCTTTTAGGAATCTATCCCACGAAATAACAATTATACCTCTGGGATTTACTTCTCCATAATGCATTTTCCCAGTAAGTTTGCTTTCATATGTATCGGGATAAATAAGGATAGTATGAAATTTATTTAAAAAGAACTGATTAAATCCAAAAGTTAATTGCACTTGTGCAGCAATAGATAACAGTCTAACTTCTTCAGTTACCTTAAAATCATTTTTACCTATTATATGTATTGATTTTTTCAGTTTATTGGCACGAATAACAAACCGATCTCTGTCTTTATATGGTAATGAATTAAAATAATTAAGTTGCTTGCTATAAAAGTCCTTTAATTCCTGTTTTGTTTTCCTGCTTATAAGAATTGTATCCAGATAATTTAAAACACCAAATTTTTTTAAAGTGTAAATAAGAAAAAAAATGATTATTAAGAAGGGTAAGATATTTGAATTGTTATTCATTTTAAAGATGCATTATTGAATAATTGCATCGTAAATTACTTGCTGAATATCAGTTCTAACATTCATTTTTGATAATTTATTATTGTCCTGATCTGGATGTACACGATTAGAGAGAAATATATATACAATTTGCTGACATGGGTCGGCCCATACTATTGTTCCTGTAAATCCTGTATGACCATAGCTTTCGGCAGACACACACTTGCAAGTAGGACCTTCTTTAGAGTAATCCATTTGGGGTTTGTCAAATCCAAGAGCTCTTCTATTTTCTATACCATTATTTGGAGCTTTTGTAAAAAAATCGATAGTTTCTTTTTTAAAATATTGTTCGCCCCCATATTCGCCTCCATTTAAAAACATCTGCATAATTATTGCTAAATCATTGGCTGTAGAAAAAGCGCCTGCATGTCCGCAAACACCTCCTAACATTGCAGCACCAGGATCATGAACTGTTCCATGAATTAGTTGTCGGCGAAAAACCTGATCATTTTCTGTGGGAACTATTTCACTTTTTGAAAATTTTTTCAGAGGTAAATATCCTGTTCTATAAGCTCCTATTGTTTGATAAAAAGTTGAATCAAGATAATCGGCAAACCTTGCTCCAGTTTTATTTTCTATTAATCTGTAAAAATAATAATATCCTAAATCACTGTATCGGTATTCTTTTTTATCAATTAGTTTTGATTGTCTTATCATTCTAAAAATTGTATCACTATAACTGCTAAGTATGTATAAATTATCGGTTACAGGTATTGAGTAATCGGTAGTTTTGATAAATGAGTATAATCCTTCTTTCATCTTGTAATTTCTCGATAAATAGAAGTTATCGCTAACTTTGTAAGGATAATCTTCCGAAAACTTCTTATTTGAAAGACTTTGGTCGGGAAAAAGTGTTTGTAAAGTTGATGTGTAAAAAGGAATCCATCCATTTAAACGAGCTTGATGAGTTAGCATATCACTAATTAACAAATTACCTTTATTTGTTGTATCCAAATCGGGAAAATATTTTTTTAAGCTATCGTTAATGCTAAACTCATTCTGTTCATATAGCCGCATTAAAGCAGGTATTGTAGCAATTACTTTAGTTACTGAAGCAACATCATAAATTGATTTATCAGTTACAGGTATCTCCTTAAAATAATCATGATAACCAAAAGATTTATCATAAAATACGATTCCATTTCGTGCAACCAAAATTTGGCAACCTGGAGTGGCTTTTTCAGCAATAGCTTTTAAAGCAATGGAATCTATTTTACTTAGTTTTTCTGAATCAATACCAGCTTCTTCGGGAATGCTATATTTTAGTCTTATCTTTTTTTTTAAATCGATACCAATACCAGATTTAATTTCTGAATTTATTGAAACAGGCAATTGCCCTGAGACTAATACACCTCCAAAAATTGCTTGTGCAGCAATGTGTTGGGTAATATCATCATTTTCGTAGGCAATTAATATTGATGTTATTTTATTTTGTAGTGTTAATGTTTTTAAGCTATATGGATTTGCAAATACTGTTAATATAACACGAGTTTTTGCAGATAATTCAGTTATTGAGTTTAAATAATCATTTTTCACTCCATAATTGGTGCCCGAAGGATATAATGATGAGCTGTGAATACTTGAAATAACTAAATCATATTTTGATAGTACTTTAATGAGTGAGTCAGACAATCTTGATGTTGAATAAAAATGATCAACTTTAGTATATTTTTCGAGTGTTTCTTGATATTTTGATATCTTCTCAACACCAAAAGCCACTGTAGCAATTTTTTTATTTTTCAATTTGGTTACAGGTAGAAGGTCTTTTTCATTCTTTATTAAAGTTAAGCTTGATTCAATCAAATGTCTACGATTTAGTTCATATTTAACCTTATTCAGATCGTATTCAAGCCCTTGTATTTGAATATATTCAGATTTTCTGTTGTATGTATTTAATTCGGCTCTATATTTTGCTGCCAGTATTTTTCGACAACTATTTTCGATCTGTTCTTTCGATAATTTATCCTGTTTTACAAGCTTTCGAATTCGAGAAATTGCCTTTGCAACATTCTCAGAAAATAATAGAATATCGTTACCAGCCTCAAGAGCAAGATATTCTATTTCCCCAGGGTTATTACTCTCTGAAACACCTTTCATATTGAGGGCATCAGTATAAATAAGTCCTTTAAATCCTAATTCATTCCGGAGCAAATCGGTTACTACAGGTTTTGAAAGCGTTGTAGGCACTTCTTTTTTATCCAATTCAGGTACATTCAAATGAGCCACCATTACACCATGAATACCAGCATCGATAAGTTTTTTAAATGGGAATAATTCAACCGAGTCGAGCCTGTGACGCGAATGATAAACTGCTGGCAATGTGTAATGTGAGTCTTTATCGGTATCACCATGACCAGGAAAATGCTTTGCTACAGCCATAATACCAGAATTTTGCATTCCCTGCATATATAATATTCCTTTTCGGCTTACATTTTCTCTATTTTCTCCAAACGATCTTGTATTTATTACAGGGTTTGCAGGATTGTTGTTAACATCAACAACAGGCGCAAAATTAATATGAATTCCTAATCGTTTTAATTGTTGACCAATATCATATCCCATTTGATAAATAAGAGAATCATGTTTAATTGCTCCGAGCATCATTTGTCTGGGATATTTAAAAGTTGAATCGAGCCGCATACCCAAACCCCATTCTCCATCAATAGCAATTAACAAAGGCACTTCGGATATAGATTGGTAATAATTAGTTAGTATAGCTTGCCGAACCGGACCTCCTTGAAAAAATATAAGACCTCCGATTTTATTCTTTTCCACTAATTGTTTAATATCATCAGTATGATCCTGATCTTTATTAGAATATGCGGCAACCATAAACAACTGGGCAATCTGTTCGTCGAGCGAAAGCTTTTTCATTACCGAGTCGACCCATTGTTTTTCTTTTGTGTTTTGAATATCTGACTCTTGAGCAAAAAGCTGTGTGTTCAATAAAAATAATCCGATGGTGAAAAAAACAAATTGTTTGATCATATTTTGAGTAGATGTAATCTGTTTAACCTTGATTTATTTGCTTAAGCAAATATACAGTTTTGACTCTTTAAGCCATAGAAAGTTTGATGAATGTTAGAAAAAATGACATAAAAAAAGAGCTGAATCAGTTGAACAGCTCTGTTAACAGGGTATAGAATATTATTTTTTATAATAATCGGTACTTTCAAAGATTTTATCAGCAGATTTGGCAATAAAACCACTATACAATGAACCATCGGCATCTGGATACCGTTGAGCAAATTCATAGTAACATGCAGGAATACTTGAAACACGATCAGTAAATTCAACCTTAACATGATCGGCCAAGGTACTAGATTGTTGTAAAAGCTCCTCTTTTGTACCTTTAATTTCGCCTCCCGATGAGTTTAAAACAAAACCACTGTCTTTAAGAAAATCATTCACCTTTTCAATAGTATTAAATTTCTTTAATGAATTAATACTTACCGTAAAATGATTTGCCCTAAAACCATAAACATAAACCCATGCTGCATATTCCGATTCTTCGCGCAAGGCAAGGTAGGTTTCATAATCAGGTGTTCCCCAAATATTGCCAGAAAAAATCAGGTCATCAGATTTAAATCTATTTGCCGGTACTTTATCAATTGCAGTTTTTACAGTTTTTTGCAAGTATTCACTAAAATCTTTTGTTTTAAGTTCGCTAATAAATACTCGTGGAGCATTTTTATCAGAAATATGCTCATAATGTTTTGCAAATAAATGTTTTTCTTCAAAAATGTATTCTCCCTTTTCAATAAAACCATTCTCAATAAAAATACGAGATAAAACATCAATATTAATGCGAGGGTCGTCGAATGTTCTAAAAGCAATATGATCGTTTATTACTTTTTCTCCTGAAGTGGTAAAAAGATCATAAACTCGGTGTGCAGATGGATTTTGATTAATATAATCAATCCATAAACGGTTAAAAATATTATCTAAGGTCATAAATAATTGGTTTAAAAGATTTGAATCATAAACAAATAATAAATCTATATGTTCAGCATTTTATAAATTGTTTTACCTTAGTGTAATATATTTTGATAGAAAGTGTCCAAAAGGCAAGTTACGAATTGAGTACTCATTTATGAGCGATCAGGAATTACTAGAAAAAATTGCAAAAAAAGATGAACAGGCTTTTCGGATATTTGTCGAAAAGTACCATATTCTTGTACTTAATGTTTGCAACAATATTTTAAATAATTATGACGATTCAATGGATATTTCGCAGGAGGTATTTATTAAAATATATGAATCGATAGACAATTTCAGAGGTGAATCGAAAATATCTACATGGTTATATAGAATAGCTATTAATAAATCACTTAATCATTTGCGTTCAAAAAAACGACAGAAATGGTTTTCAAGTTTGGATTCTGTTTTTGGTGATGATTCGAAGAAACAGGATATTAAGGATTCAAGCTTAAATATTGGAGAACAAATTGATTTGAATGAGAATAAAGTGGCTCTTCAAACATCAATTTCGAAACTACCAGATAAACAAAAAACAGCTATTACATTAAATAGTTTTGAAGAATTATCATACAAAGAGATTAGTGAAGTAATGGAAATTAGTGTTACCGAAGTAGGTGTTTTAATTAATAGGGCAAAGAAGAATCTTTATAAATTGATTCTTGATTATTATAAAAAGAATTGATTTTGTGTGTAATAAAATATAGATTACGGGTGTCAAATTTAAAATTGTAAAATAATGAATTGCAAAGAGTTTAAAAATATTATCGCTGATTATTTGGGACAGAATCTTAATTCTGATCATGAGAAACAGTTTGCTGAGCATTTGCAAAAGTGTAGCGAATGTTCTTTGCTTTTCGAGAAAACGAACAAAACTCTATCGTTCTTAGACAATCCGGAGAGAATTCCAGAACAAGCTTTTTACTTTACTCAATTAAAACAAAAGATGGAAAACAGATTTACAATAAATGAATCTTTTTTGCATACTATATTAACAAAAAAAGTATTACAACCTTTATTGTACCTTGCATCAATAATTATTGCTGTATATATTGGGATTTTAATTGGTTCGGGAACTCCAAATAGTAATAAGTACTCCGAAATAAGTAAAACAGATACAAGTTATATTGAATTGTTTGCTCAATATCAATATATTAATGAAATGGAGTTAGAGTCAATTGAAAGGAATCTGGTTGCTGAAGAAACTATTGAAACGACAAACAAGAAATAATAAAAAATTAATACCATGGATACCTTAAATAAAAGAAGGATTTTAATTGGCGTAATTGTTTTGCTTCTGGTAATTAATATCTCAGCTCTTGCAGCATTTTTATTTACCAATAATGCTAGACAAAAAGGATACGATGAAATTAAAAAAACAAAGGAAAAAGTTGAAATATCAGGTGTACATAGATATTTAAGAGAAGAACTAAAATTAACCGACGAGCAATTTATTAAGTTTAAAGAGGTTGGTCGTATCAATTTTCAACAATCTAGAGATATTACTTTAAAGCTAGATGAAAAAAGAATTGAATTTATAAATGAACTTACAAAGGAAACTCCTGATGATGAAAGGTTAGATGCGATAGCTCGTGAAATAGGGGATCTGCATTATAGTCTAAAAAAGAAGACTATTAACCATTTTTTTGAGTTAAAAGAAATATGCAATCCGGAGCAACAAGAATCTCTTAAAAAGCTATTTATGAAAATGATTCAACACGAAGATCAACACCCCATGAATCGGCCTGAAAGAGGAAAACGCCACGGAAGAAATCAAGAAAGACCAAAAGCAGATTAATTATAGACTATCTCCACGAACGGTAATAAAGTAAAGAAACTAAAGCATAGATTTCTAAACGGCCAAGTAGCATATTTGCAGATAATATCCATTTTCCAGCCATTGGAATTGCACTATAGCTACCTAATGAATAAACCATATTAAATCCGGGTCCGACATTTCCCATTGTTGCAGCCGAACCTGAAAATGCTGACAAAGTATCAACCCCTAATGCGGTAAGCAATAAAGCTGAAATAAAAACAATAAGAATATAAAGAACAATATATAAAATTGCATTATTAACCGCTTCAGGATTTACTGATTTGTTATCAACCTTTAATACCATAACAGCATTTGGGTGGTGAAATTTTTTAACCTGAATTTTAAGCGCTTTTAAAAGAATAAAAATCCTGTCAACCTTAATACCTCCAGCAGTTGATCCTGCACAGGCACATTGCAAAGTAAAAAATAGCAAAAGCATTATTGAGAACGATGGCCAAATAGAAGAATCAGCATTTGCAAAGCCAGTAGTTGTAGATAAAGAAACAAGTTGAAATGCTGCGTATCGCAAGGAACCAAAAAAACTAAAATAATTATTAAAATATAAGTTTAAAGTAACTAATAATACACCTATTAGTGTTGAAAAAAAGTAAAACTTAACTACACCAGATCTGAAAACATTATATTTATTACCAATAACTGTGTAAAATAATAATCCAAAATGGATACCTGAAAGAAACATAAATATTATTACAATTATATCTATGGTAGGGCTGTTATAATGGGCAATTGAAAGGTTTTTTGTTGAAAAACCCCCTGTTGCAATTGTACCAAAAGAATGACATACGGCATCAAACAAACTCATTCCAGCTAATCGTAGAGCAATAGTTTCCAACAAGGTTAAACCTAAATAAACGATAACAAGTACCCTTAATACTTGTTTTGTATTTTGTATAAAGTTATGCTGTGCCAGTGAGGAAAACTCATTTTTAATTAAAATAGCTCTAATATGACCAATATTAGGAAGCACTACAAGTGCAAAAATAATAATTCCGATACCACCAATCCAATGGGTTGCTGAACGCCAAAAAAGCAAACCTCTTGGCAATACCTCAATATCAACTAGAATTGTAGATCCAGTTGTAGTAAAACCAGATACACTTTCGAACCATGCATTGGTGAATGTAAATTCGCCTCCCCATATTACGTATGGAACCATTCCTAATAAACAAGTAAAAAGCCAACTTAAAACAACTATTAGAAAGCCCTCTTTTGTTGTTATATCTTTGGGAGTTGGAACATAAATCAGAGGAAAAATACCAAATATAAAGGCTATTATTGATGAATACAATAATGGAAAAATACCTGAATCATTATTGTAGAGTGAAATCAATAATGAAACAAATAGAAAAAATGAGTTAAAAAGGAATATTAAACCAATATACCTGATAATTATGTGCGGTCTCATGATTTTAAGTCTGTTGACTTTTTAATAAACAATTTCTTGATTGAATTAGCTAAATCATTTATTTCATCCTTGGTTTCAATCTCAACATTAAAAGGTTTGTTATAATCATTATAATCATTTACGCTTTTAATCATTTTGGAAATAGGGCTAATAACATAATAATGAATAAAATAACTAAATATTAAGGAGAAAATAATACCAGCAACAATAGCTACGATTCCTGGCATAATAGCTTTTTCAGCACGACTCTGTAATTCAGACCCTGTTTTATACATTGCATTTTGATTCAGAATCATTAGTTCTTTAATCATCAGCTTAACATTTGAGAAAGACTGGTGATGATTATCGTAATACCATTTAATATCACCCTCTTTAGATGTGCCAACAATTGGACGTATCCAAATATTTTTATAGTCGAAATAACTAATACGAATACGGTCTATATATTCATTTTCACCTGGAATTGTTACATTATTCTGAGCTATAGTAAGATTTTCCAAAAATACACTATCGGCATCATGGATTGTTTTGCGACCCTCACCCCAGTTTCCAAGTATAAGAAGCAAAATGCCACTATCTTCTCTTTCAAGTGCTTCAATCATATTATTGGCAGCATCTATACTTTTATAATTCTCATCGAGCAATTTCTGTACAGATTTGCCAACGTGTGAGAGTTCGAATACAGAAATAACTCCTGCAATAATAAGCATTATAGCAAGAATTATAAATCCACTTATAATCTTGTATTTTAACCGCATTTATAGTATTTTTTGAACAAGCAAATGTAATACTAAATCAATTACATTATTCTGGGCATGTAAAAAAAAAGTCATCACTTCATTAGTGATGACTTTTTAATTTTATTTTGTTACTATTATTTTAATTGAATTATAATAACCATTTTCTCCAATAAACTTGAGATAATAAATACCTGATGGTAAATCGGAAACAGACATATTCAAATAATTCTCGTTTTGTTTAATTGTTTTAGATTTAACCAGTGTACCTAGGTTATTAAATACATATAATTGAAGATCTGATTGAAGATTTAAAGTAATGATTACATTTATCTCATTGGTTGCAGGATTTGGATAGACCTTAATATCTTTTGAAGAATCTATAAATAAGTCATCAATCGCAGTTATCACAGACAAAGTATCAGTAAATGCAGCTTGATAAACTTCTTTTGTATCAGCATCCTGAACAAATACAATAGCAACTAAACTATCAGTATTAACACCTGCTTGAATTTGCCAGCTATGTTGAATAAATGTTGAATCTCCAATAATCCAATTACGATCTATTAAAGTTCCTGCAGGATCAGGTAGTAATGCCCGTAAAACATTTGAGTGTTTTATACCATTATATACTACTGTTTTTTCAACTAAGGCAATATGAGTATTAACTTTCTTCCCTGTAATACTTTCAAGTGCCTTTATTTTGGCCGAAACAGCAAAATTATTACCCTGTAACTCTTGCTCAATTTCAATTTTAAACTTAGGATCTTCCAGAACCCTTCTATGCAAATCGGTTTGTGTTAAGTTGTTGCCTGCCAAGTAATTGAACTGGCGATGACTCCCATCAAGTACTGAGTACGGAACCTGTGCAACTCCATAATATAGTGCTCGTGCACTTGGTCCTGAAGGATAAAACGAATTAAATGAATTGCCTATTGGGTAACTTGTATGATATTGAATATTTAATAAATCTAATGGATTATCATTAATTAATGGTGATAAAATATTATTCTGAATATTCGTTGATGTGTTATCTTCTGAATTAGTAAAATGCTCAAGTAAAACAACACGCTGTCTTTCACCAATCCATATGTTATCGATACCAAAACCTTCGGCTGATGCAGCTGCATCAGAACCAAATACTATTCTAAAGCGAACTGTAGGTCTATTTGCCAGTTCATCAATTACATACTTAGCTGTTTTCCAATTTGTTTCGCTTTCTCCTGTCCAACCAAGTTGCTGTCCAGCGGGACTTCCATTAATTACATATGAATTATACCAATTAACACCTTCGCCAGGAATACCTATTGTATTCCAACCACCCAAAACATTTGAATACTGAATAACAACACCATCTCTATCTTTTTCAGTTTGAGAAATATAATCCAATTTTATCATTGGTTTCTCAACATTATTAAAGATAAAACACGGACTCGTAAGCATTGACTGCTCATTATTATTATAATTACCAGTTAGGTTTGTAACCCATGCATTTGTTCCGCTTGCAGCTGAATTAATTATTTCTCCACTTGGCATGCCGTATTCCCAACTAATACTACCTGAAATAGGTTCAGCAACCCAACCACCATGTCCTAATTCAAAATCCTGAAAATAATCATTTTCCGATAAAGTAATAGATGGGCGAATGTGAACTACTTGTGTTTTCTCAGATAAACAACCTGTTGATGTTGCTAAAGAGAGTTTAACATTATAATCACCTGTATCAGCATACATGTGCGAAGGATTTTGAATAGCAGAAGTAAAACCATCATTAAAATCCCATGTATATACATTTAATGGATCTTCGCTTTGTGTTTGGTCTGTAAAATTAACTTCGCCACCAAAACACTCGTTACCCCATGAGAAAAACACTTCAGGTTTCAGACCAAAATAAATCGTATTAAATGCATTGCTTTTACATCCTTTATTTGTTTCAACCTCTAAACTTGTGGTTTTATATCCTGGAGTTGAGTAGTAATGTATTGGGTTTGGCAGATTTGATGTAAATGTATTATCAAATACCCATTTCCATGTAACTATACTATCAGAATCAATTGTATCAGAATGGAAAATAATAGGGTCGCTCTGATTTATTATACAGCGATCGTCGACATAAAAACCGATAAATGGCTCTTTATTTATTGTGATAATATGATTCACTTCTTTTTTACAACCAGAATAACTTCTTGTAAATTGATATTTAATAGTATTTTCTCCAATCTGAGCAAGTGATGGGTTAAACCTTGTGCCAATTATTCCATTTCCAGTATACAATCCTGTTCCAGCGCTTCCTATAGGGTTTATTGCTGTGAGCTGAACCTGTGTATTATTATATTCGCAATAATCATCGACAAAACCCACAAAATCAAGATCACCAATAGAATCGACATTTACAGTTTTTTCGAAATAATACGATGTAGTTCCGTTCATATATGCATAACGTATTGTATGATTTCCACTTCCATAGTTTAATGGATTAAATACAATACTATCTTTTCCTATAGAAGCAATTAATTGGCCATTTATGTAAAATGTTCCAGCTGTACCATCGCCATTAAAAGAATATCCTACAACGGTGTCAATATCGTATCCATAATAACAATACTGATACATTGTATCTGTTCCTGATAAATAATAATCTAATCCTTCTAAGTATCCTTTAGCTTCAGTCACTGAAATAGGTTTTGATGCTAAATTTTTACATCCATTACCATCCGTATATGAATATACTACAGTATGATTTCCTAATCCGGCTACTTGGGGATCAAAATTTGCTGTTCCATCACCATTATTAAGCATAAATGACAATGGAGTAAATACGCCTGTTGATCCTGGAGGATTACCAGTTATTAATGATAATCCTTGATCAATATTATAAACAGAGTTCATAACAAACGATACATTAGGTAATTCATATATCTCAAAGTTTTTAGGAATAGTATCACTACTACAACCACTCGGAGTTATATAATAATACTTAAGCTGATAAATTCCAGGAGCAATTGAATCTGGCAATAAGAAAATTTTATTATTTTTTGGATCAGAAGGATCATATTTTAATGCTCCAGGTAATCCTGAAAAATCATAGTTACCAATTCCTCCAGCAGGAAATAAATTACTTGCTTCAATCTTTATTGTATCATAATCAGAACAATGATTACCAGGTACAGTAAAATTGATTAAATCGCTTACAGATTCAATAGTAAATTGTTCTGGGATTTTAACAATACCACCATCATCATATGTATAATATAATGTATATGTTCCTGCACCAAGCAGAACAGGATCTATAGAAGCAACATCAGGAGCTATACTATCGATGGCTGGCCCTGTATATCCTTCAATATAAAACGAACCTGGTTTTGAGTTAACATTCTCTCCTGTAACTGTAAATGCGCTTTCATAATCACAGTATAAGTAATCATTTTTGGGAGAATGATCTGGGAAATGAATAACACCTGATGCATTAATTACTGTAAATATAAGTGAGTCATAATCAGAACATCCATGAGGAGTTGTATACGTATAAAAGATACTATAAGCTCCTTCACCTGCTTCGGGAGGATAAAATTTATTGCGAGATGATATTACACCTGTACCAGAGAATATACCAGAAGTATAATTACCATATAATGTATCAGAAGGAGTAGAAATATTATAAATTCTATTGCCAGCAGGGTAAATTATTGTCGCATCTGGAACCAGATGCACATAAACAATTGCCGAATCTGTACCTGGATTTAACCTTGTATTTCCTGTAAAGTCAGTAACCTGATTGATTTTATATATAATAGTATCGGCATCAATACCTGTAGAATTTACAGTTTTAATTTTATGATAATAAGGAGATTCAGTAATTCCATTTACTGTACTTGTTGTTGCTCCCTTTTTAAGTTCGATGCTCCATGGGCTTCTACCTGTAAACTCCATTTTAAGTTCTACCGTATCACCTTCGCACTTGTGGTAGCTTCCAGTTACTTTACCGGTTGGAACAACAGTATATATTGGATCATTGGCTTGAGAAATAGTTTTTGAATAGGCTGTATTCATATTTCCAGCATAATCGGATAAAATCAGGTTTTGCACTAAAAGAGCTTGTCCTGCTTCAATATCATAACCAGTAGAAGCAACTGTAAAATAGGCAAAATATTGACTATCTGTATTTTTCTTAATAGAATCAATCGGGTAATCAGCTACACCCCCGGAATTTAAAATATAATTACCAGTATCAGATACAACAGTAATTGTGCAGGTTACCTTATCACCAAGTTTCATTGGAGTATTTGGAATCACAAAATTGGTTATAGACGGAGTATGGGCATCTATTCGCCTGGTAATTAAATTATATGGAAAA